>SDBU01000280.1_pt1 | contig 72963 bp, 59 predicted proteins | sample 2277071 | NCBI WGS metagenome assembly SDBU01 (sample SAMN10397929, study PRJNA504765) | marine sediment metagenome | isolation source: marine sediment core GS08_GC12, 126 cmbsf | place: Arctic Ocean: Gakkel Ridge, Loki's castle | collected 2008 | reverse complement strand
GCACGTTCCTCCTCGGCATTAAGGAGCTTGGTGCGCCTGATCTCGTCCAGGTAGATCCTGACCGGGTCCTTCGAGGGCGTAAGTTCGGACTTCTTTTCCGAACCTTCGCCACGCCGAAGATCTGTACCTGAGTCCATTTCCCTGTCTTTGGTCATTTCCCCAACGCTATCTACCGTAGATAATCCAGGGGACTCCATGCAATGCACCTCCTGCGTATCTCGAAGTGGGTGAAAACTATTTGCATTCGCACTCTTTTCCATATCCACCTCCTCAAACTCTGTTTTTCTCAATACCCCCCGCGGTAAAAACCCAGTCACAGCATTTCCTCTATGTCCTCGGTGACCTCTGTGGTTCAAACCGTGCTTCCCTAATTCATGAATTGTCCATCGTTCAACCTCGCCTTTGGCGTGGCAGGTGTTCAACGTTCAACGTTGTGTTAATCCAAAGTCCAATGTCCAAAATCCAAGATCAATTAATCACAGGATTGCTTTGTCGCTTCGCTCCTCGCAATGACTGGTTTGTTATTCTTCCTTTAACCCAGTCCAGCGGTTTTTCTCGGTGTCCTCTGTGACTCTGTGGTAAAACAAAAAGCCCTGTATTTCTCCGTGTCCTCCGTGCCTCCGTGGTGAAAGCACTACTCGATAATCCTTATCGGTTGCTTCAGTTTCTCCTTCACCTCCTCCGGCATATGAACCGCACCGAAGTCATCGGCAAGGAGGTACTCATTAAAGCTCGTCGTCTTAACCTTGTTTCTCATCAGCCCCAGGTACAGTCCGGCCCTTCCCACGTCACCGGCCATTATCATTCCCTTGATAACATCGTTGTGAAGCACAAGTTTGGAGTATGAGCCATTCTCTTCTCTCACTATCTGACGGTAATTCTTCCTCTTGGGCTTCTCCATAAAGCCGGCTGAAACAATCGGGAAACCGAAGAAATCAACGGAGTTCATATTGGTTGCCCAGCGATGGAGGCTGGGAACATTGGCCATGTTCAGCCCCGCAATCCGGCCACCGATGTAGGCGTTGGGCCAGAGGGGCAGGAGTTTTTTAGCGCTGGTCACAAAATCGTGGGCATAAGCCGCATCTCCACATGCATACACACCATCAACATTCGTAGCCATGCCATCCGATACCTCGAAACCGCCTCCCAACGTGGAATCTGCGATCTGAATATCAGTACCCTCTACAAGTTCCGTCCTCGGCCTTATGCCTATTGCCACTACCAGCAGGTCGCATGGCAGAACACTTCCGTTTGAAAGTACGACTTCTCCGACCCTTCCACGATCGTTTCCCCTTATCTCTGTAATGGTCGTCTCAAGGATTACCTCAACCCCTTTATTTCGAAACGCGTCAGCCGACATCTGCGAAGATATATCGTCTGTGACAGGTGCCAGTACCCGGTCAGCAAGCTCAATGACTTTTACGTTCTCAACAACGTGAGAGAGAGCTTCTGCTGTCTTGAGTCCGATTAGTCCGGCACCCAGAACTACTGCGTTTGTAAGACTTCCAAGACGCTTTCTTACTTCGAGGCTCTGATCCAGAGTGATCATGGTTGTTACACCATCAAGATCAACTCCATCCATCGGCGGTATAATGGGCGATCCGCCCGTAGCGAGCAGCAGCCTGTCGAAACGCAGAGTCTTCCTGCCGCTTTCACCCCTGAGACGAACAGTCCGCCTGTCCATGTCCATACTTTCGGCTCTCATCCCCAGAAAAGGATCCACCTGGTGCTTCGAGTAGAAGTTCCTTGGCCTGAAGTCCATTCCCTTCCTGTCCACATCACCCTCAAGCAGATGTGTGATCAGGGGACGGGAGTAGGTATGGTATTTTTCGTCAGAAACAACCGCAATGGAGCCTTTCCGATCCTCCCTGCGAATACCCTCAATACAGCCTACACCTCCGGCGGAGTTGCCTATGATCAGGTAGTTGTATTTTTTAATTCCTGCCATTTATTGATTTCCCGTTAATTTAAATATATCTGGTTGCGTTTTTGAATCCCTGACCTGAATTGATCCAAGATCCAAAATCCAAAGTCCAAGATCGAGATGCGTAATAAGTAATTGGTGATTGGTGATTAGTAATTAGTGAATTCAAATCAATCTAATTTCCAACTTCCCGTATTCCATTGCCCACGGCCCATTAATCCTCATCAACCATATACAGTGCGTCATTCGGGCACATCTCCACGCAGGCAGGGTTTTCTCTTTCCGGGCACATATCACACTTCGCGGCTATGCTTCTCTCCCTCAGGTCGGGCCAGATCGCGCCCTTTGTGCATGCAAGGATGCATGTCCAGCATCCGATACATTTATCCGGATCGTGTATGATCTCGCCTGTTTGTTCATCCTGGTAAATGGCCCCCGATATACAGGCATACCCGCAATATGGTTCCGGGCAGTGTCGACACTGGAGTGCAAAGGACACTGGTCCTTCTTCTTCAACGATAATTCTGGAGGGGGGTGGAATTTCTTCTTTGAAAACCTTGATGATGTTCCTGGAGCTGGAATGTTCCACCTGGCAGTGTATTTCGCAGAGCCTGCAGCCTATACAGACTTCTTCTTTTGAGTAAATTCTTCTCACTTATTCCTCCAATGTGCCCAAAGTTCTCGCACTCTTGATCGTTTTTTAATTCATCTGAAAATCAGTAAATTTGAAGCTCATTAATTTCAATTACTTACGAGAATTCCTGTAGAACCTTTATATTTCAGGTGTGTTAAGGCAAATAGCGTGCCAGAGGCTTGCAGGCTCATAAGTAACTGAAATCTAATCAAAAAGGGATTTGACAGGCAAATCTGGAACTATTCTGTGTGTAGCTATTCTACACAATCTTGTTTATATGTGCCATTATTTTTTTCAATTATAGGATTTGTTTTCCTCGATTCTGGTTGACACGAGGTGAACTTACCTTTAAGTAATTCACATCAATGAAGATTTCCCTGCACCAGATAAACACGACTGTGGGCGATTTTTCAGGAAACGCCCGGAAAATCCTTGCAGGCGCTGAACAGGCCGGTAACACTGGAGCTGCACTTGCCATATTCCCCGAGCTCTGTCTTACGGGATACCCTCCCCTCGATCTCATTGAAAACAGGCCCTTTACGGACATGGCAGCCGAGTCCTTGAAGGACCTCCTGATCCGAACTGAGCACCTGGAAACCACTCTGATAATCGGTACGATAGTTCCCATCGACAAGCCTGGTGAGGGTAAAGACTTCCACAACGCTTCAGTAGTGATAAATCGGGGCCGCATAAAAGCCATTCACAGGAAGATCCTGCTTCCCACGTATGATGTTTTCGAGGAGAGCAGAAATTTAGAGCCGGGAGATCGGCTAACACAGGTTACAATAACCGATAAGCAGTTCTGCATCTCGATCTGCGAAGATGTCTGGAACGACAAAACTTTCTGGAGGGAACGCCTGTACCGTACGGATCCGGTGGAGGATTACATGACAAAAACACCCTCCCCCCTGATCAACATCGCTGCTTCTCCCTACAGCCAGGGCAAGGGCAACCTTCGGCTTCAGATGCTTTCGAACATTGCCAGGCGCTATAAAATACCAGTCTTTTACGTAAACACGGTTGGCGGTAACGATTCTCTTGTATTCGACGGCCGCAGTTTGGTTCTCAATGAGAACGGTGACATCGTGGCTATTGCAGAGGGATTTGAGGAGCAGATGATTACAGTTGACCTGGATGATCTGCCGAAACCTCTAGAAAATCCGCCCCCTCTTGATGATCTGGACACCCTTCTAAAGGCCCTTGTTACTGGACTGCGTGACTATGCAGCGAAATGCGGTTTTACATCAGCTGTGCTGGGACTTTCCGGAGGGATCGATTCCGCCCTGACAGCCGTCCTGGCGGTAAGGGCCCTCGGTGCCAAGAATGTTCTTGGTGTCCTCATGCAATCGCCCTATACGGCACCTGAAAGCATTGAGGACGCACTTTCCCTTGCCTCCAACCTGGGTATAGAAACAAAAACCATACCTATATCAGGTATCTACAGTACATATCTCGAAGACTTGAAAGACGGTCTTGACGGGCTTCCAGCTGACGTCACAGAAGAGAATATCCAGGCCAGGATAAGGGGTAATATCCTGATGGCACTCTCAAACCGATTCGGCTATCTGGTTCTTTCTACGGGTAACAAATCTGAGCTGGCCATCGGGTACTGCACCTTGTACGGAGACATGTCCGGCGGGCTCGCGGTAATATCAGATCTCTACAAGGGAGAAGTATACAGGCTTTCAGAACATATCAACCGGGATGTTGAGATCATCCCCCGCCGCATTATTACAAAAGAACCCTCCGCTGAATTGAAACCAGGCCAGAAGGACTCGGATTCCCTCCCACCCTATGACATCCTTGACCCCATCCTCAAAGGTTATATCGAGGATCACAAGACCCCCGAAGAGCTTGTGGCTGCTGGATACGACAAGGAACTGGTCATCAAAATCTTAAACAGCGTCGAGGGAAATGAATACAAGAGGCAGCAGGCCGCACCGGGAATCAAGGTGAGTTGGAAAGCTTTCGGCCTTGGCAGGAGATACCCCATAGCAAAGGCCAGACTGTTCGATTGCTGATGAATCAAAATTGGTTTCTGGTAAAAACCCCTCCGCCTTCGCGGGAACACCTGATACGTATCAGGGTACACCCTTCGGGTGAGTGCGCAGGGCGTAGTGCGAAGGGCGTGGTCTAAAAAGAAGTCATCAACGCGCCCGTTGAGGGGCGCCCAAATCAATGAATTGCACCGCATTACAATCGCGCCCGAGCATGGGCGCCCGAATCCATAACCTTTATAGAGTTATGGATTCGTGAGGGAAGGGAAAACGACGCTTTTCACTTTCCGCGGAGTAAAAAGTCATGAATGGACTTTTTACGACCCTGACAATATTAAAATGAACAAAAAATATGAAAGGACACACTTAAATGAAAACCCACCGAATACTGGCAACACTGCTGATCGCATCACTGTTTATCCTCCCGATAACATCCTGTGAAAAAGGATCGAAAGAGGAGATCTCTTTAGAATATGGCGCTCCCGCGGCGATCGTAAATGGAGCAGCTATCTCCATGGCCGAACTTGAAACAGCCGTTCGAAATGTAGCATTTGGAATGGGCCAGGCCCAAACACCGATTGATGAGTTAATGGGCAACTTCGCTTCCAGAGTACTGGACCAGCTAATCACCGGTGAACTGCTGTACCAGGAAGCAATTAAGGGAGGTTTCGCTGCTTCAGAAGAAGAGATCGATAAAGCCCTGACCGATATCTCATCCCAATACCCCACAGCCGAAGAGTTCCAGGCGGAGATGAAAAACAGGGGGTATGATAAAGAAACACTCAGGAAGAACATAGAAAAGCAATTCGCCATCCAGCAGTTCGTAGAGGAAACTATCGCAAGTAAGGTAAATGTAACCGAAACCGAGGCCAGAGAGTTTTTCGACCAGAATCCGGATAATTTCCAAACACCCGAGCAGGTCAGAGCAAGTCACATCCTGATAAAATCCGCTGAAAGTGACGACGAGAAGGCTAGAGAGGATGCCAGGAAGAAGGCCCTGGATCTGGCAGCAACCGCCAGAAAGAGCGAGACGGATTTTTCCCAGCTCGCCAAAGAGCACTCAGAGGGTCCAAGCGGTCCCAACGGCGGAGACCTTGGATTTTTCCAACGAGGGAGGATGGTAAAACCCTTTGAGGATGCCGCGTTTTCCATGAAAAAAGGCGAGATCAGCGACCCGGTTTTCACAACTTTCGGCTTTCACGTTATCAAAGTTACGGAAAGGAAGGAAAAGTCTGTCGTTCCCTTCGAGGAAGCCTCAGAACGTCTGATCGCTACTATAAGAAATGGACGCGTCAACGAGCAGATCGGGAAAAGAATAAGTGATCTCTCCTCCAGGGCGGAGGTTGAGATAAAGCTCCAGCAGCCCAACCCATCCTAGCAGTCGGCTCCAAAGTGACCGAGCAGGTTTGAAATACAGTTAAACATCGCTATCAGCGCGCCCATTAAAGGGTGCGCAAATCAATGACTTGCACCGCAAGTTGTTGATTTGGGCGGAAAGTAAAAATGACACTTTTCACTTTCCGCGGAGTAAAAAGCTATGAATGGACTTTTTACGACCCAATCCTGAACCATTGAGAAACGACTCTTCCACATTGACAAACGACTCTTCGTAGTATAGTAAAAGCTTAGGAGGGGCGTGCTAAAAAGGGCGTCCCTCTTCCTGTTCTCAAAGCTGATCAGGTTGACCTGTACCCAATATATTTAGCTTCATACCTGGTATTCAGAGGTCGAAAGTTGATGGCTTGCACAGCAAGCAGAGTAGACTATTTTCGAAAGTAACGATTACCCTCGCGCCCGAGCGTGGGCGCCCGGATCAACGGCTTGCGTAGCAAGACTTTGATCCGTGAGGAGAGTGAAAACGACGTTTTTCACTTTCCGCAGAGTAAAAAGCCGCGGACGGACTTTTTACGACCCTAACAAAATTACCGCAGGTAGAATTTTCCCCAAACTTATGCATTATCGTTTTCTAACAATCTTCGTATTCATTTCTCTGATCTTCCCTTCACTGGTGTTGTCAAACCAGGAAAGGACAACACCAGTCGCTTTGGTCAACGGGATCCCCATCCAGAAGTACGATCTTACCTGCGCTTTAGAAGCCGACCAGGCCCGTTCCGGAACCATCATGATCGGCTCTGCAAAAGGAAATATAAAGGTCTCAATACGTCGGGCCAGCAGGAAGGTCCTGGACCGCCTGATCAATATCGAACTTCTTTACCAGGAGGGGCTGAAGCACAGATTCACAGGACTGTCGGTAGAAACCGAGAAACGCTACCAGAGAGAAGTGATGAAAGCCGGAGGCGAGGAAGAGCTCACTGCCGCACTGGCATGCAATACAACAGTTCAACAGGATCTCAAAAAAAGCATCTTCAGAAACCTGGTTATCAGCAGGTATCTGGAAAAAACGGTTTATTCTCATATATCGGTTACGGACGGTGAGATCAGGGAATACTACAATCGCAATTTATCCCGTTTCACAACTTCTGAGAGCGTACGCGCAAGGCAGGTTCTCATAAGGGTATGGGCCTGGAAAAAACCCGAAGAAACTGAATCCGCCCTCTCCAAGGCCATGAAGATCCACAAAGAGGCATCTACCGGCGTGGATTTTAGGGAACTCGCCCTTAAATACTCGGAGGACACCTACGGTGGAACCAGGGGCGGAGAAATGGGACTGATTCAGAAAGGCAGCATGCCCCGGGTGATAGACAGTAATCTTTTCGCCATGTCCGTTGGTGAATATACAAAACCCATAAAGACGAGACTTGGATATCATATTATCCAGGTAACCGAGAAGACTCCTTCTTCAGTACGCTCCCTGGACGAAGTAAAAGATCACATCGTTGTCAGGATCAGGTATTCAAAAGCCAAGGCCATGATCTCCCGACACGTTGCTGAACTTCGTTCAAAGTCGAAGGTAGAAGTGGTGATGAAGTAAGTGCTTGTTCAACGCTTAACGTTCAACGTTCAAAGTTAATTTCGATTCATCAACGATAGACTTCATCAGACCAACACAATAACAACTCAAGAAAACTAATACCTGCCTTTTCAAATTTACCCCTGACAATATTCATAGTTTCAACGTTGAACATTGCACGCCTGCCACGCCAAAGGCGAGGTTGAAGGTCAAACTGTCTTTACACCAACCCCGAAAGATTGTATACAATATACAGAAGCTGTGGGGCGTGGTTCCGGATTTCGAGTTTCGGGCTTCGAGTTATTCTTTTATATATTAGATGGTTACAAAGTTATCCTGGCAGAGCTGATCGGTTCACCAATTTAATTTAGATAACTATTTTTTGACACTTACTCACAAGGAGGGCATCAATGGCATCTCTTGAATCATTTGTTGCCGAATACCTAAAAGCCGAACAAGAGCGCGAATCAGATGGCATACCGCCCCTTCCCCTGAATGAGGAGCAGACCGCTGCGGTGTGCGAAGCTCTCCTTGAAGATGACATTGATCCGGGGGCTTTCGTCCTTCAGGGGCAGAAGGATACAGTCGAATCTCTGGTGTATCTCCTTGGCGAAAGAGTTTCTCCAGGCGTGACAGACGCCTCTTACGTCAAAGCTGACTGGTTGGGAGATATCCTCAAGGGCAAAAAGAATTCTCCTCACATCAGCCGGCTTGAAGCTATTCAGATGCTGGGACATATGGGTGGAGGAGCCAACATTCCGCACCTGGTTGACGCATTGGAAATAGATGAAGAAACAGCCGATCTGTCCGCCCAGTTTCTCAGTCTTCTGATCCTGATCTCCCCTCTCAAGGTAACGGAGATCTCGGATCTGGCAAAGAAGGGAAATGAATTCGCAACTCGTATCCTGGCAAGCTGGGCATCGGGGAAATGGTTCGATGCCATAGAACCGCTTCCTGAGAAGGTAACGTATGTAGTTGCCAGAACATCAGGTGAGATCAATACCGATTTTTTCTCCCCCGCACAGGAAGCCGGCACAAGGGACGATATCCCCCTTCATGCGCTTTCCATGCTTTCCACAAGCCCCGGGGACAAGGATTTTCTGACCAGGCTGGAGAGCCTCAAAGGAAAAAATCCAGACATCCCGATCCTTTTTGCAGGCGATGTTGTGGGAACCGGAAGCAGCAGAAAATCAGCGTCAAATTCGCTCATATGGTGGATAGGCCAGGACATACCATATACTCCAAACAAACGCCGCGGAGGTGTGGTAATGGCCTCCAAGATAGCGCCCATCTTTTTCAATACCCTCAGAGGGTGTGGTGCCGTTCCGGTAAGGTGCGCAGCCGGCAAGCTCACAGAGGGGCTCCTGGTTGAGATTGACTTCCCATCAGGAAAGGTTACCGATAAGGATACCGGAAAAATTCTTACGGAGTTTTCCATTGATCCTCCCTCCATCTCCGAGGAGGCAAGAGCAGGCGGCAGAAACCTCCTCATAATCGGCCGCAAACTTACCTCCAGGGCAAGGGAGATCTGCTCCAAATTGGGAATAGATGCGGATGATCCTTCAATGACTCTCCCGGAAAGAAAAGAAGCACAAAAGGGTCAGCCGTATTCCCTGGCACAGAAACTGGTGGGCAGCGCAGCAGGACTTGCGGGTGTTCTTCCCGGTGAATATGCCGAGCCACAGGCACATCTTGTCTTCTCTCAGGATACAACTGGAAAGATGACCCGCCAGGAACTGGAGGAGCTTGCCTGCACACATTTTGCCACTGTTTTTATACAGTCCTTCTGCCACACGGCAGCAGGACCGAGGAGCAAGGACGCCGAAATGCAGTTCACCCTGACCGACTTTGTGAACAGGCTCGGCGGCATTGCCCTCAGACCGGGGGATGGCATTATCCACACAAACGGGAACAGGTTCCTCCTGCCATATTTCGTGGGGACCGGCGGCGACAGCCACACCAGGTTCCCCATCGGGATAAGCTTCCCGGCTGGGTCAGATCTTGTCGCCTTCGCCGCAAGCCAGGGATACCTGCCTCTGGATATGCCTGAATCAGTACTGGTTCGCTTCAGTGGTGAGATCCAGGAGGGTATTACTACCAGGGACCTTGTCAACGCCATTCCGTGGGTCGCCATTCAGGAAGGGAAACTGAACCTCAAAAAGGGTGATGAAAAGGTAAACGTCTTCGCGGACAGAATACTGGAGATTGAGGGCCTCGGAGATATAAGCGTTGAGGACGCCTATAAATTTACTGATACTTCAGCCGAGCGCTCAGCGGCTGCATGCACCTTTGCCCATTCACCCGACAGGATCATCGAGTACGTTAAAAACAATATCAAGTTCCTTGAGGAGAATTTCATCAAGAGAAACCGGTCTAAGCAGATCAAGGTAATAATCAACCTTATGAAAAAATGGCTCAAATCGCCCACTTTTATGGAAGCCGACGACGGGGCGCCATACGCAGACGTGATCGAAATAGACCTGAATACCATTACCGAACCCCTCCTTGCGGCTCCCAACGACCCTGACAAAATAGTAACTCTCTCGGAGGCTGCCGGAACTGATATCGACGAGATCTTTGTGGGATCATGCATGGTTGATATCACCGATTTCAGGGCAGCTTCTCTCATTATGTCTGACAAGAGGGTATCCGAGAACGTCCGGTTCTGGGCTGTACCCCCGGACAGGGAAAGCAACATCGAGCTTACCAACGAAGGCGTCCATCAAAAACTCATGTTTGCCGGCGCCAACATCCATGTACCGGGCTGCTCACTGTGCATGGGCAACCAGGGTCAGGTGGCAACAGGCTCCACTGTGGTTTCCACCAGCACGAGGAATTTCGAAAACAGGATGGGTACCGGGGCACAGGTGTATCTGGGCTCATCTGTTGTAGCGGCAATTTCCGGTGTGCTGGGGAAGATACCAACCGTTAACGAGTATCAGACCCTTTATAACAAGAGGATCAAGCCCAACGAAACGAAGATAAACAGACCTCTTGAATTTTGACTGGGTCGCAATAAATCCATCCATGGCTTTTACTTTGCAGAAAGCGTTATGAGTAAGTTAAAAAGCTCTGGGCTCTGGGCAACAAAAATACCACAATCTTACACTTCCTCTCCCCGGCCGATCCAGGGCCTGAGTCCCTCGTCCCAAGACCCATGTCCCAGAAATAGTCATCGCGAGGAATACAGTGACGAAGCGATCTTATAAGATTGCCGCGTCATTCCGCCATAGGCGATCTGGCTCGCAATGACAGTGATTTATTACCCCCAAACCCCGATACTCCGATACCCATAACCTGCGGCTCTCTGCGGTAAGGGCTGACTAGCCCTCTCAGCGGCCCTCAGCGTTAAAGCTCTTATCGCTATTTTATGTTCTACTGTTCTAATTTCTAATGCTCTAATGTTCTACCCCCACACCCCCATACTCCCTTACCCCTAATCTCTGCGGCCCCCTGCGTTTAAAGCTCTTATCCCCCTTATCCCCTCCATCCCTGTTAGAACCTATCGCCTGCCATTCTTTGGCCTTTGGTCTGTCCCAATGCCCATAGCCTACTGCCTATAGCCCATAGCCTGGTTCCCCCAATGTTCTAATTTCTAATGCTCTAATGATCTACCTCGATACGTCGTTACTCAGATACGTATACTTCTGCGCCCTTCGCACTACGCCCTACGCACCGATTATTATCCGGATGAGCCGAATTTGACTGAAACAGAAAGGCTCCAGTCACGCCTATCGCGTAACTGGAGCCCTTCGTTGGAGGGAGAGTCACCGCTTGGATTCTCTCATTCTGTTTGAACCCGGGACCCCGTTCCCGAGTTCGATCGTTGAGATTCCCGTTTACTTCCCTTCGCTTCCAACACCCAATGCTCAGTAATACTTAATTCTTTTCGTTCTCCAGTTCATGCTTGTGCTTCTCATAAGCAGCCTTGAAGTGAGGCGCTATTTCAGGATCGAACTGGAGTTTAGTGAAACGCTCAATTTCCTCAAATGCCCTTTCCACCGGGAGGGCATCTCTATACGCCCTTTTCGAAGTCATTGCATCAAAAGTGTCCACAACAGCGATAATCCTGGCGCCTACAGGTATTTCCTTACCGGAAAGGCCATCCGGATAACCTGTCCCGTCCCATCTCTCATGATGGTGCTTTACAATAGCCAGGGGCCCTTCCGGCAGTATCGGCTCCAGTATCTTGACGCTCATCATGGAGTGGTTCCGGATAATATCGAACTCTTCATCCGTTAATTTCCCGGGTTTGTTCAGGATCTCGTCGGTTATTCCCATCTTGCCGATGTCGTGGAGCTGAGACGCAAGAACTATGTCGCTAGTGATCTCGAATTCAAGATCCAATTCCTCAGCAAGCCATGTTGCAAATTTGGTAACCCTTATTGAATGGCCCTTTGTGTAATGGTCCTTGGCTTCAATGGCGTTGGTCAAGGAACCTACCGCTTCGGTGAAGATCGTTCTGATCCTCGCTGACTGCTCCATTACCTTCTTTTCCAGGGTGTCCTGGTACTCCTTGGTCAGCCTTATCAGGTTTGCCTTCTCCAGCGCCCTTTCAACGTTGATCAGCAACTCATCAAAATTGAACGGCTTTGCGACGTAGTCGTAGGCTCCCAGCTTCATGGCGTCAACCGCGGCGTGTATATCAGCGAAACCCGTAAACATGATCATGCCTATATCAGGGTAGTTTTTCCTCACTTTTTTTAAGAGCTCGAGGCCATCCATTTCCGGCATTCTTATGTCGCTCAGAACGAGATCGAATTTTGACTTTGAGAGTTTTTCCATAGCTTCCAAGCCGTTGTCAGCACCCTCAACCTCGAAGCCCTTCATTTCGAGGAAATCCAAAACGACCTGCTTAACGACCATTTCGTCGTCTACTACAAGAATCCTCGATTTATGTATGCTCTGTGGTTTTTCCATCTTCTTTGCCAGCATGATCTCGACCTCATGGTGACTTGAACGCAGAGTATTTACTAATTTCACACCCTACAATATAACTATAATGACATATTTCACATATCTAGTTGTCGTTTGCAAGTAATATTTTACCTTTTTGGCAATTCTATTTTCCTTTTATAAAGTCTGATATTTTGCTTTGAACATTAGATTATTGGATATTGGAACATTGGGGGAACCAGGCTATTGGCGGTAGGCTATGGGCATTGGGACAGACCAAAGGCCAAAGAATGGCAGGCGATAGGTTCTAACAGGGATGTAGGGGATAAGGGGGATAAGAGCCTTAACGCAGTGCAGCCACTTTAAGGCTGCTCCGCAGGGAGGGCTAGTCAGCCCTTAGCGCAGGGGGCCGCAGAGGAAAACCTGGGCTTGGGTTATAGTCAAGCTATCAATCAACTGTTAGCAACTCTCCTCTCCCCTGGTGGGAGAAGACCGAGGAGAGGGGGATGTCAAGGAGGTTATTTTTCTTTGTCAATCTGAAATTCTTGAACAGCCTGTTCGACTTTGATGTTACTCGGCCAAATACGGTTTTTACAAACAAATTTAAAAAATTCACAGAGATCGACATCTTTCACAGACTTCTCTTGACCCTGCCAAGGATTGGTTTGGCAAGATAACTTGATCTTCTCAATACACTCTCTCACAGATTCATGGCCATCTAATTCATATAGGTTTATTTTGGTAAGGGCACTTAGTCCGCTATCTTCTCTATCACGCTCCCAATCTAAGTACTGATTTGCTTTTTTATCGATGAGATCATTTATCCTTTGCTCGTGTTCCATTTTTTGTCGCTGGCGTTCACTTCTTTTCTTCCTTTCCAAATCTGCAAAATAGAGAGCAACCATAAAACATATGGTTACTGTGCCTATAAGGAGTTGATTTTCAAAACTCATATTAACACTCAGTTCTGGAGAGATTTGAAGAGATTCCCGAGAGCACCACACCCTTGGGATCAACATATTCAGAATGGTGAATCAGGGGGGAGGTGTCAACCTTCAAAAGGGCCACATACCCTTGAGTCGCCGCCTTCTTCCGAAAAACTAAAACCACCTGAATAGTGGTTTGTGAGTATCATTTTTTTGTCGATTGGCAACGACGACTTTGAGCTTATTTGAACAAAAAAAGTAATTGAAGGGAAACCAGTGTACTCTATCTCGGAAAATACATAATGTCCTGTTCTGTGGACCTTCCAAAACTTACCCAAGAATGCCTTTTCTTCATCCCCTGGATTAATAGAAATTTCACGAACATCGTCATAGTTCCGAATAGGTAGCATAATCTCCGGCTGCTCCCAGACATGTTCATTTACCCCAAATCGTCTTAAGTTTTACCTTAAGGCCCTCGACTCTGGTTTGTGATATGTTTTTAACCGCCACATATAAATCATATGGCTTGTCATGATGGGGCTTAATAGGCTGAATATCACCGTAGGCAACGATCTTTTGTGTTTTCAGCATCCGCATTTGTCGTGCCATGATAAATAATAGACTCAACACGATTGCGAAAGTTGTTACCGGTATCCATGCCCATCTCGGTATTGAAAATACTTCAAAGTAACCGGCCGCAAACGAGGTAGCAGCAACAAGAAGGGGAATTATCGAGATTTTAATAGCCACCACCAGTTTAAAATTCTGGCTGACCACTTTTACAATATATTTACAATCTTCCCAATATTCTTTGAGCATTTGCCACCACTTGTGTCATACTTGTGTCATAGAAAAAGCCCTCTCCTGGACAATACCGGATGAGGGCTTTTCCTTTATCTGTAGGCGTTTACAGCCACCTACTGTTTTTTAATTGGTGGCGGTGCAGGGACTTGAACCCCGGACACTGCGGATATGAGCCGCATGCTCTAACCGCCTGAGCTACACCGCCGAAACGAGGCAAAATAAGTATCTTGTATTTGAATAAATGTCAATACAGTCGGGCTGTGGGCTGTGGGCTATGAGCCGTGAGCTTCAGCCTATTAGTATATATATCATCACTTATTCTTGAAGCCCAGAGCCCAAAGCCCAGAGCCTGTTTCCACTTATCACGCATTACGCATCACACGTCACGAATCACCAATTACTAATCACCAATCACTAATTACCCATCACACGTCACGAATCACCAATTACTAATCACCAATCACTAATTACCCATCACGCGTCACGCATCACGATCTTTAATTAGCTTAGCCTACAAGCGCTTCCGCAAACGATACCGGATCAAAGGGGATCAGCTCATCAATATTCTCCCCCATACCAAGGAATTTTACAGGCAGTCCCAGTTCCCCTGCAATGGGGACCAGTATACCCCCTTTTGCAGTACCGTCCATCTTCGTCAGGATAATACCTGTTACTCCCACCGTTTCGGTGAAGGTCTTTGCCTGCGCCAGGGCGTTCTGTCCGGTTGTAGCATCAAGAACAAGCAATACCTCGTGAGGCGCGTCCTTGACTATTCGTGAGGCTACCTTGCTGATCTTCTCCAGTTCCCTCATCAACGGCTCTTTTGTGTGGAGTCTCCCGGCAGTATCTATTAGTACAATATCAGCTGAATCAGATATTGCAGCATTGAGTGCATCATGAACAACAGCCGCTGGATCTCTCCCCTGGGTTCCCCCGAAGAAGTCAACCTGCGCACGTTCGGCCCAGATCTCCAGCTGGCTGTCGGCAGCGGCTCGATAGGTATCCGCTGCTACAACTGTCACCTTCCTTTTCATGGAGTTGTATATATAAGCCAATTTCCCTATTGATGTAGTTTTGCCAGTCCCGTTGACACCGACAACCAGGGTCACCTGTGGAGAAACTGTATCCGGATCCCGGGCCAACTGGTCTTTGCTTTTTACAGCTTCAGTGATATTTTCAATCAGAAAAGCCTTAAGGTCATCCACGCTCCATTCTCTCGCTGTGGCCATAGCTGATTTAAGATTGCCAATGATACTTTCCGTATACCGGGATCCGATATCAGCAAGGATCAGTGCTTCCTCAATTTCCTCCACCTGTTCTTCACCCAGAGTCGTCCCTGCTCCGAATACCTTTTTGATATGCCCAAGCAGTGAACCACGTGATTTTTCCAGACCTTTCCTGTAAAGGGAAACATCTTTATTGTTGTCCATTAATTCGGTCCTGTTATGCTGTTATGCTAAATACAGTTTATTAAACAAGTAGATATGCCCATCACTGCATGTATAACTTTAAGTACTAGAAATTGATTCCCTGCTGTTGATAATGGGAAGCGAATATATCAAGATATTACGTCGACTAGATCAGTGACTGGATCTCAGGCACTGTATCCTTGAGTACCTGCATACCCTGAGTTTGAATTCCGGTGCTGTCCTGAACAAGAACAAGAAACGTGCCGTCTGTAACTGGAACCATGGTGTAAAGATAATTTTCAGACCTGATTCCTACAGTTCTCATGGAGTTGCCGTTGCTGGATCTTGCCATTGCATCTTCACACATCCTGAGGATTAATCCCTGCTGTGCTCCCGCAAGCCTGATCTCCTCGACATCACCGTAGGTGAACTGGTCAATTGCTTCACCTTCGCTGTCGACAAATATAATCCCCACACCACCCTTGATCCTTGAAACAGCGCTTTCCAGTATTTTCCTGAATGGCATCAGGCCACCTCCCTGAGCCTCACAGAAACAACCTGAGAAACACCCGGTTCTCTCATAGTGATACCGTAGAGCACATCCGCATTTTCCATGGTTAGCTTGTTGTGGGTGATAATAAGGAACTGGTATTTGTTCGCCAGTTCTTTCAGGATACCTGAGAACTGGATGAGGTTTTCATCATCTAACGGCGCATCAACTTCATCAAGGATGCAGAAGGGGCTGGGTTTTATCATGAACATGGAGAGTATCATCACAAGGCTTACCAGCGCCTTTTCGCCCCCCGACAGGAGCTGCATGTTCCTGAGCCTCTTGCCCAAAGGACGTACGTTGATCTCTACACCGGTGTTTAACGGGTCCGTCTCGTCTATAAGAGACATCTCACCCGTACCTCCCTCAAATAGAAGGGGGAACAGTTCTGAGAACTTCTCACTGACCTTCTCAAACGTTGCAAGGAATCTGTCTTTACTCTCCTGGTTTATCTTCTTTATCGCTTTTTCCAGTGACTGGATCGACTCCTCCAGATCCTGCAGCTGGGTTTTAAGAAACTCAAAACGTTCGTTCAGCTCTTCAAATTCCTCAACAGCGCCGGGATTTACCTCTCCAAGCTTGGATATCTTCTGCCGAAGGACCCCCACCTTCTCTTGAGCTTCCATCTGGTCAAACGGCTCAGCCGGAAATTCCTCTCTGGTCAGGGAATCAATGTCCTTTTCGTGTTCCTCCAGAACTCTTGCCGACAGATTCTGCCGCTGTGTCCTGAGCTCATGGATCCTGATGTCGATCGAGGCTGTTTCATTCCTCATGGTGGCTGCCTCTGTCCTGAGCGTCCTGACTCTACTGGCGACTGACTCTGCATCCTGTCTTGATCTTTCCTGATCCTCCCTCAGCTTTACGAGGTTTTCCTTCTTGCTCTGAAGTTCGGCAGCCAGAGCTTCTACACTCTCCCCACCCTGAGTGATCTCGTTTCCGTGATGCTCTATCCTGACTCCAGCATCTTCGATCTCGGCCGAGATACGTCTTATTCTGTCATCCATTTCCACTGTCCGGCTCCTGGCAGACTCCAGGACTTTTTGGGAACTCTCCTTTTTAAGAGCGATCGTATTTGCTCTGAAACGGGCTTCTTCCAGGTTAGTACGCAAGCTCTCCATCTCGACGCCCAGTTGCCTCATGCTGCTTTCATGATCCTTGCGGTTCTGAGCAGCTTCCCGGTCCTCCTCTTCGATCTCTTTCAGTCTGGACTCCGTTAATTTAAATCTTTCTCCCAGGGACTTTACCTCATCCTCAACGAGTTCCCTTTCCATTGCCAGATCCTCAGAGGTCCTGGATAGCTGTTCGTACTCCTTTGAAAGCAGGTCAAGATCGCCCTGCCTTTGTATGCAAACCCGCTCCTTATCCCTCAGCCTGATCTGAAGATCCTCAAGGGAAGCCTCAGATTCCGAGACCTTAAACCTCAGTGAATCACGTTTCGCAAGGGAGGTCTCCATGGTAACTTCCAGCGATTCAGTAGCTTCCGATGTTTCCTTCAGCCTTCTTTTTCTCGCAAGCAGCTCATGGCCCTTTTCCTCTACGCTGCCTCCTGTAATAATGCCGGCAGGCTCAACAACATCTCCATCAAGGGTGACCATGGTGGCTGTTATTCCGTTCGTCTCCCATATCCTGTGGGCCTTCTGAAGATCTTCAACCAGAAGCACTCCGCCAAGAAGACATTCAGCGACGCCGCTCATCTCATCAGAGAATTCCACCATGTCAGTGAGGTATCCGATGGCCTGATCATTTTCTACCTGTACGTTGCCGTTGCCATTGGTGCACGGCGTCTTGGGGATGAAGCCTCCCCTGCCCTTGGACTGCGCCTTAAGAAAACTCACCGCATCAAGACCGTTTTCCGGTTTGTCCACGATGATGTGCTGAAGCCTTTCGCCGAGAAGTGCGAATACGGCCTTTTCATACTTCTGCGGAACCTGAATGTGGTCAGCAACTACACCCAGGACTCCTTCAGCTTCGGAACCGGCGTAGTCATTCATAATTCCTTTGACACCCTCCGAAAATCCCTCCATATCCCTATCCAGCACCGAGAGCGTCCTCTCGAGTCCTCTGAGCTCGGCAAGATTTTCGGAAAGGCCCGATATTGATCCTTCCATATCCTTGAATTCCCTCTTCCTCTCGTCCAGGGACTGTTGCCATTTTTCTATTTCGGCCATGATACCGTCCCTCTCGGATGTCGCGGCCACAAGCTTCTTTTGTTTCTCTATCCTGGTTTCGGACGAATTTACGATCCTCTCTTCAAGATCCTCGATCCGCAGGCTGATCTCGGCACTTCTCCTCTCAAGGCTGTCCGTAGCCCTCTTTCCCGAATCCAATTCAGTGGTTAGCCTGCTCTGCTCGGTACCAAGGGCAAAAAGTGTGGTACGGGCAGCTTCAACCTGCTCACCGGCCCCATCGTACTCAAGAACAACAGCCTCGAACTTTTCCTGTTCTTCCCTGAGAGCATCTTCACTAATGTTGAATTCGGCAAATATATTCTCCAGCTCCAGTTCCATCTGAACCTGTTCAGCTTTTTCTGAATCCACCTGCTTTTCGAGAAGCTCTTCGTCCACCCTGAGTCGGGAGATCCTCTCTTCAAGCGATTTTATAGAACCCTCCCTGACTGTGATATCCCCCTCCAGTCGGGCTATTTCATTCTCTTTGGCACTCACCTGCTCAAAATGATCTGTTATGCTATCCTCGCCGGAAGCAAGTCCAAGGCGAAGGGACTCTTCCCTTGCCTCCAGTGCACTTAAGGACGCCTCCCTTTCCTCCAGTTTCGAACTCCTTGACTCCAATTCGCTCTCCAGTTCGCTTAGCTTTTCCACGATCTCGGAGAACTCTTCGAAACGAAGTCGGAGCACAAGATTTTCAAGCTCTTCTCTCATTCGGCGATATCGCCTCGCCTTGGCAGCACTCCTCTTGAGAGCGTCAAGCTGCCGTTTTACCTCACGGATCACATCGCTTACCCGCAGGAGATTCTGTCTTGTCCTTTCAAGTTTGCGCTCGGATTCCTGACGGCGCATTCTGTACTTTAGTACGCCTGCAGCTTCTTCTATAAGAGCGCGTTTTTCTTCAGGTTTGGAGTTTACCATCACGGATATCTTGCCCTGTTCGATGATCGAATATCCACGGCTGCTGCCTCCCGCATCCGCCAACAGCTCCCTGACGTCCTTGAGCCTGCACTGGACGTCATTGATGAGGTATTCGCTTTCACCGGACCGGAACAGACGCCTGGCAATGGATATCTCGGAATACTCCGACCAGGGTCCGGACAATGTACCGTCGTTTTCGAACAGGAGCGTTACCTCCGCCATCCCCATGGGGTTTCTCTTTTCGCTTCCGGAGAAAATCACATCCTCCATTATCTGACCGCGAAGAAGTTTGGCGCTCTGTTCACCCAGGGTCCATCTTACGGCATCAACGATGTTGCTCTTGCCGCATCCGTTGGGCCCCACAATAGCAGTCAGGCCGTCCGGCTGGAACTTGAAGACGGTCCTGTCCGGAAAGGATTTAAATCCCTGTATTTCCAGTCTCTTAAGTTTCATAATATTTCCGTTACCATCAAGTTATGCTTGACGCTTTGTTTCACAGTGAAGATTATCACGAGTTTTTTTTGAAGTAAAGTTGATTTGGGGCTTTGTAAATGGTATACATATGTATACCATTAATCCAGTTCCAAGCTCCAGGTTCCAGGTTCCAGGTAAAGGATGAGGAACGATGAAAAAGAAGCTTACGGCAAGACAGAAGGAAGTGCTGAAGTTTATAAGAGACTTCATGACGCGTCAAGGTTTTCCCCCGACCGTGCGGGAGCTGGCAGATCATTTTAACATGGCAAGCCCGAGAGGGGCCCTCAAACATCTGGAGGCGCTTCAGAACAAGGGCTGGATAAAGCGGACACCGGGATTATCCCGTGGGATAGAACTCCCTGACAACCTCCCCTCCCCCGGAATCCAGATACCCATAATTGGAACTGTCCCGGCAGGAGATCTGGATCTGGCAGTGGAAGACTGGGAAGGCACACTCCTCCTTGATGAGTCCCTGGCCGACGAAGACACCTTTCTCCTGAGAGTCAAGGGCCAAAGCATGATCGGAGATCACATCATGCCGGGTGACCTTGCCCTTGTGAGGCGGCAGGAAGCAGCCGACGATGGCGACCTGGTGGTCGTCCTGGTTGGAGAAGAGGCGACCTTAAAGCGACTCAGGAGAGGGACCGATGAAGGATCCCCTGTTGTTCTTGAGCCTTCCAATCCTGAATTCGATCCCATCGTCCTGGACGGGAGTTCGGAGAATGTAAGGATCATAGGAAAAGTCCAGGCAGTAATAAGGTTGATGGCATCGCAAAGTAAAAAACCATGAATGGACTTTTTACGACCCTAACAAGAACGCGCCCATTAAGGGGCGCCCGAATCAATGACTTGCATAGTAAATTATTGATTCGTGAGGGAAGCGGAAACGACGCTTTTCGCTTTCCGCGGAGCAAAAAGCCACTCATGGACTTTTTGCGACAATAACAACAGGAGACTTTGAAAAATTGAGAATAGAGGGTCTTTCCGAAAAGGTGGTAGTGGGAGCAGTTTTCGGGTCGGGGAACCAGGTGAGACCCGCCTGGTTTATATGGAACGGGAGGAAATACACCGTTAAAGAAACAACCTACACGTGGACTGAAAGGTGCGGCACCGAAATGCTTTACCATTTTGCGGTAAGCGATGGTGCCGATCTGTTCGAGCTTGTCCTGAATAATACTTCCCTGGCCTGGACCCTCGAAAAGGTGGAATACAGGGCATGATACCGACCATCCTTCACATCGATATGGATGCGTTCTTCGCCTCGGTCGAAGAGAAGTTCGATCCCAGGCTCCGCACAAGACCCCTTGCCGTGGCCGGCCCCGGGGCAAGGACAGTAATTACAACAGCTTCCTATAAAGCAAGGGAGTGGGGAGTGGGAACGGGCATGACGGTCGGCGAGGCGAGGCGCAGGTGTCCGGATCTCGTTCTTGTTAAGGCTGACCACCGGAAGTATACACACGCATCCAGACAGATGCTCTCCGTTCTGGAATCCTTCACTCCGGATGTGGAGCCATATTCCGTTGATGAAGCTTTCATGAAGGCTGAGGGGATACTCTCGCATTATTCTTCTCCCAGGTCTCTGGCAAATAAAATAAAGGATCGGATCATGAGAGAAGTGGGGCTCACCTGTTCAATAGGTGTCGCCCCCAATAAGCTTCTGGCCAAACTCGCAAGCGACCTGAAAAAACCTGATGGCATAACCGTTCTTGAAGCTTCTGATATCCCGGCTATCCTGGAAAAGACTCCTGTAAAGGAGCTTTGCGGAATTGGACCCAGGACAGTGAGGGAACTCAGTTCCCTAGGGATTGAAACATGCGGTCAACTGGGAAGGTTTCCCAGAGAGCTTCTTGTCAGCCACTTCGGAATTCTCGGTAATGTTTTGTCCAGTATGGGCCGGGGTGGGGATTCGTCATTGTTGAGTCCGGTTTTCCATGGAACCGACGAAGTAAAAAGCGTCGGCCATTCGGTCACCCTCGGCAGGAATATTTCCGATCGCTCACTCATGAAACAGGTTCTTCTGACCCTGTCGGAAATGGTGGGAAGGAGAACCCGCCGTTACGACTGTAGTGGAAGGAGGATCACCCTTACGGTCCGCTACGGGGATTTTACCACCTTCTCACGCCAGAGGAGTCTTGCCTGTCCTGTATGGACTACGGATCAGATCTACCGTGGGGCCTGCGGGGTGTTGTCTGGCATTTCCCTCTTCCAACCGGTACGGCTTCTGGGAATATCATTGGGTTCCCTGGAATTCGGAACCCGTCAGCCTTCCCTGATCCACGAAGAACAAAAGCGCGAGTCACTCCAGGAAACCATGGATGATATAAACAACAGATACGGGGAGTTTTCGGTCGGGTATGCCGCCTCCCTGAAAGATCTCAGAGGACACAAAATAATATCCCCCGCGTGGAGACCACGGGGGATAAGGAGTACGTCTACAACATAACTTCAATTTTATGGCTTTGGGCTATGGGCAACAGATCATTTATGGAATAGATTATATGCACTTAATTCTTTAAAGCCCACTGCCCATGGCTCACAGCCCACTGCCCACTGCTCACTGCCCGTAGCTCATCGCACTTTATTTTCCGGCATTCTCAACCAGATATCCAACAATATTAGCCTGGACATCATCAGGTATGATCTTTCCGAACTTTGCCTTGTGATTCTCGGACTCGCGCTTTACTGTTTTTTCCCATGCAGCCCTGTCCTTGGTCTTGCCAAGGGGCCTGGAGAGAGCGTGGCATTTCGAGCATGTCGCCTCAAATGTGTTTTTTGCTGTCAGGTAGTTTACGATCTCTTCCGTGTCCAGAGGGGAAATCCCCTTTCCGAACTTCTTCTTGTGTTTCTTATTCATCTTTTCTATGGTCTTTTCCCACTTGGCCCTGTTCTTTTTCTTTCCCAGGGGCCGCTTAAGTTTGTGACACTTCGAGCACGTTTTTTGAAAAACACTTTTTGCCCTCCCGAAGTCTACTTCCTCTGGCATGGATGTGGTTGCGGAGCTTCCATCCTGGACTGCTACCTTCGGCCCTGCACCACCCTGACCGGCGGCGGAAATGATCACGGGCACGGCGATAAGTATCGTAATCGCAGAAAAAATAATCACAAATTTCCTCATTAATTTTCTCCTTTCGCTATTCAGCCTTGTTGTTTTTTGCGTAGATGATCCAAAAGGTGGAGATCAGGACGCTCATTGTATAAACCATCCAGATACATAAAAATGTACCGCGCATTAGCCTCAAGTCAAGCTGTAAGATTGATGACTTCGTAATAAGTCATCAACGCGCCCATTGAGGGGCGCCCAAATCGATGACTTGCGTTGCAAGTTATTGATTTGTGAGGAAAGTGAAAATGACATTTTTCGCTTTCCGTTGAGTAAAAAGCCATGGATGGACTTTTTACGACCCTATCAAGACTAAGATCTAGACTTTTTCCAGGGGATCGAAAAGCTTCCTGTGTTCATCGAGGGCGAATTTGTCCGTCATACCGGCGATGTAATCACAGACAATCCTGTTGACATTCCCATCCTTTTTAACCTTGTCAAATACGTGTGGTGGAAGTTGGGCAGGTTTATCCAGATAGGCGTTAAAAAGGTCAGTGAGTATTCGATGGGCTTTCTCTGACATGCGAATAACACGATAGTGGCTGTACAGATTCTCCATCAGAAAGTTTTTGAGTTCTCTGTTGATCTTCGACATTTCCTCGCTGAAAGAAGCAATGCGCTCACCAGCCTCCTTCAAGTCGTCTCGATCCTCTATCTTCAACTTCTTCAGATTCCTGCTAATGTTGGCAATAAGATCACTCACCTGCCAGTTAATTATCCTTCGGATCGCCTCGTGCTTTAGCATTGTAGGGCTTATCGATGGTTTTTCGCTGAGGATACTATCGGTCACCCTTTTCCAGATCTCCACATCCTCCAACTGTTCACTACTGATCATCTTCGAAGTAAGACCGTCATCGAGATCGTGATTATTATAGGCTATTTCATCAGCCAGCTCTACTATCTGGGATTCGAGGGAGGGCTGTGTATCGCCGAACATGCCCATCTCGGGCTTATCGTAATCGGTGCTGTGTTTTGCGATCCCCTCCCTTACGTCCCAGGTGAGGTTCAAACCGGGAAACTCTGGATAACGATATTCCAAAAGGTCAACGATCCTCAGGGAGTGAAGATTATGCTCGAACCCTCCATGATCCTTCATGAGAAGATCCATCGATCTCTCGCCTGAGTGTCCAAAGGGTGTATGACCCATGTCATGGGCAAGCGCAAGGGCCTCAGCAAGGGTCTCATTGAGGTTCAGGGCAAGAGCAACTGACCTGCTGATCTGGGAAACCTCAAGGGAATGGGTGAGCCTCGTGCGGTAGTAATCCCCCTCATGATAGAAAAAAACCTGGGTCTTGTATTCCATTCTTCGAAAGGCGCTGCAGTGAACAATCCTGTCCCTGTCGCGTTCAAAGGCCAGTCTGTACTCGTGCTCCTCTTCCTCATGTTGACGGCCCTTTGACAGAGAATTCAGAGCGGCAACAGGTGAAAGCTCTTTCTCCTCTTTTTTCTCTCGCTCTATTCTAAGCATAGTTTTTTTAGTGAAACATAATTTTTGTTCCGGTTCAACGTTCCTGTGCAGTGATCATTTACGGCTTTGGGCAATGAGCTTTGGGCTTTGAGCTTAAGTGTAAAGTTGAATATATTGATAGTTTAGTAATAACCTGTAGCCCATGGCCCACGGCTCACAGCCCACAGCCCATATCGTAACTGCCTTCTGTCTGATATTAAAACCACTCACACTATCTCTTCAAATAAAAAAGGGGCACACAAAGATGCCCCTAATATTTCATAAATATCAGGCAGTTATGATAATTACTTAACCTACTCTGTCACCACCTGCCTGAAGTCCGCCACCTGGGCGAAAAGTGTAGAAATCGAGGACAGAATGGCAAGGCGGTTATTTTTCTTCGCCTTATCCTTATCCATTACCATGACACCATCGAAGAACCCGTCCACCGGTCCTTTGAGCTTCGCAAGAGCTTCTAAAGCCTCAGTGTATTTACCCTCCCCGATCAGTACTGATGCTTCCTTTTCCACCTTCCTGGCAGCTTCGAGAAGCTTCTTTTCCGCGTCCTCTCCGGCTTTTTTCATGTCCGGTTTTCCTGAAAAACCATCGGGTATTATGTTCATGACCCGTTTGAATGAGAGCATAAGATCCGCAAAGTCCGGCTTTTTTGAAAAGTCCATCATGGCATCAAGTCTGGCAGCCGCATCCACAGGGTCATCCCAGTGGTCCTCGAGCACAGCCTGGACCAGATCGTTCCTGTAGCCTTTACCGGTAAAGAGGTGAAGCAGCCTTCCCGCAAAGAACTCCCTGAGCGCCGCCAGAGTGGTTTTGGGATCCTTATCTATCTTCTTTTTCAGCAGTTTCAGGGATTGATTCATCAGGTCGGTCAGGGAAACTCTCCATCCTCGGTCCATGAGGATAGCTATAATGGCCAGTGCGTCCCTTCGCAGACCATAGGGGTCGGCAGTACCGCTGGGGGTGATTCCGATACCAAAACAGCCGCAGACGGTATCGAGCCTGTCACCGATACTTACAGCGGCCCCTCCCACAGTACCGGGAGTCTTATCTCCTGAGTGCTTCGGAAGGTAGTGGTCCACGATACCCTGTGCCACCTCAGCGTCGACGCCTTCAAGTAAAGCGTATTCCTTGCCCATGACACCCTGCAGTTCGGCAAACTCACCCACCATCTGTGTGACGAGGTCTCCCTTGCAGAGCAGGGCTACCTCCTTGACCTCATCCATGTTACCAGGAGATACCTGCTTTGTGAGGTACTCCGCAAGGGCTCCGAAACGCTCATATTTCTCATAGGAAGTGCCCAGTTTCTCCTGGTATACGACGTCCTTAAGCTCTTCGACCCTCTGCTTCAGAGGAATCTTCCTGTCTTCGGCGAAGAAGAACATGCCGTCTTCCAGCCTCGCCCTCAGTACCCTCTCATTACCTTTGATCACAACGTTTTCGTCTTCTGTAATGGTATTGGCCACGGTGATGAAATAGGGCTGCAGATCACCCTTTTTGTCCGTTAGTGAGAAATACCTCTGGTGGGAGCTCATGGAGGTAGTAAGAACATCCCTTGGAAGGGAGAGGTACTTTTCCTCGTAGGTTCCTCGAAGTACTACAGGATATTCAACAAGGTAAGTTACTTCCTCAAGGAGATCTTCAGACTCGACGGTAACACAGTTCACTTCAGCGGCAGCGTCTGCCACCCCTTTTCTGATTATCTCCTTCCTTTCTTCCTGATCCAGCACCACCTTGGCTTTTTTTACCGCTTCCAGGTAATCCCCGGCAGATTTGATCTCGAAGGGACCTGGTGCAAGGAACCTGTGTCCGTACATAAGTCTGCCGGACTCGATCCCCTCCAGATCGAATTTTACAACATCATCCCCCAAGAGACATAGCAACCATCGGATGGGACGGGGAAATCTGAGATTAAGGTAACCCCATCGCTGCATCTTTGGGAAGTTCAGGGATGTTATGATCTTCGGTATTACCTGGGAAAGGATCTCCAGTGAAGGCTGACTGGCCTCTTTCTTGACAACAGCAACATACTCACCCTTGTCAGTCTTGACTTTTTTGAGATCCCCGACGGAAACTCCCTGCCCTTTAGCGAAACCCTCCGCTGCCTTGGTAGGTTTGCCCTTATCATCGTAGGCAACAGCCACAGCGGGCCCCATGACCTCACGCTCCTGCGCCTCCTGGGCCTCATCGACCTTCTGGATCATGAGAACTATCCTGCGCGGTGTGGCAAAAGCGCTTATCTCACCGCAGGAGATGCGCTGCCCTGCAAGTTCTTTTGCAGCAAGCTCCTTTATCTGATCCAGGGCCGGCGGCAGATAACTTGCCGGGATCTCCTCTGTACCTATCTCTAGAACGAATTCTCTACTCATCTCTCAAGCCCTTCCTGGTCCGGCATTATATTCTTCCCCATAAGCGGATAACCCATTTCCTCCCTCTGCGCTACAAAAGCATCGGCGCAACCACGGCACAGATTCCTGACTCTGTGTATGAAGCTTGTCCTTTCAGTAACGCTGATGGCTCCCCTGGCATCCAGAATGTTGAAGGTGTGGGAGCATTTCAGGCAGTAGTCGAAGGCTGGCATAATGAGCCCCTTTTCCAGGACTCTCTGGGATTCGGCCTCATACATATCGAAGAGTTTAAAGAGCATGTTGGTATCTGCCTCATCAAAATTGTATTTTGAATGCTCGACTTCACCCTGATGGTGGACATCTCCATAGGATATATCTTCTGTCCATGCCAGGTCGTAGATGCTCTCAACTCCCTGAATGTACATGGCGATCCGCTCGATACCGTATGTCAGTTCAGCGCAAATCGGCTTGAGATCAATACCTCCAGCCTGCTGGAAATAAGTGAACTGGGTTATTTCCATTCCGTCAAGCCACACTTCCCATCCAAGTCCCCAGGCACCTACAGTTGGATTCTCCCAGTCGTCTTCAACAAATCTTATATCGTGCTTTCCAGGGTCGATCCCCAAAGCATACAGGCTCTCCAGGTAGAGATCCTGGATGTTGTCGGGAGAAGGCTTCAGGATCACCTGGTACTGATAGTAGTGCTGAAGCCTGTTGGGGTTTTCTCCATACCTGCCGTCTGTGGGGCGTCTGGAAGGCTCCACGTAAGCGACGTTCCAGGGCTCCGGTCCCAGCGCCCTCAGAAGTGTAGCGGGATTCAGAGTCCCGGCGCCTACTTCCAGATCGTAGGGTTGTTGAATTACGCATCCCTTGTCTGCCCAGAACTGTTCCAGTTCCAGAACCACATCTTGGTAAGTTTTCTTCTTCATGGTTACCTCTCTTAATGGTTTTCTGCCTATAATCAAACAAGGCACGGATTATAAACCGGAAAAGCCATGTTTTTCAAGGCTTTGTTAGTATCAAGTTCCAAGTTCCAGGTTTATTCACCACAGAGTTCACAGAGACCACAGAGGAAAACCTTGGGTTGGGTTTCACAAAAAGCGATAAAAGCCTTTAACGCAGAGGACCGCAGGGAAAACAACAAGCAATAAAGGCTTTCTTGGTAAACACATGACAATTTCTTTCTCTGTGATCTCTGTAGTTAAACCCAAGGTTTGGCATTTCTCCGTGTCCTCCGTATCTCCGTGCTGAACCCAAACCCAGGTTTTTCTACTGCGGCCCCCTGCGGTCCGACCGAATGGGCGGCCTGCGGCCCTCTGCGTTAGGTTCTTATCGCATTCAATGTTCTGTTTTTTTATTTATATCCGGGCAGGCTCTTCACCATCTTTATAGATTTCGGTTCGAACCCGAGATGATGGGTCGTAAAAGGATGTACTATCCTGAAAAGTTGTGCTGCTTTTGACTCCTTTAACTTCAGGTTACTCAGCAATGGAAATGACCTGTTCGTTATGAACTTCAGAGATGCAAGATCGCCCGCGTTGGTCTGTGGCAGTGAGCCCTGGCCCGCACATTTGACATGAAGAACGCCTCCCTCCCGCGGGTTGAAAACAGAGTTCCCTTTTATGATGTCTCCGCATTTCAGACACTTCTCCAGCTCAGGGTTCCATCCCATCTCTTTTAGAAGACGAAGTTCAAAGGCCAGGATCGTTTTGAACACACTTCCCTCACCCTTCAGGAGCTTAAGACTGTTCATCATCAACTCGTAAACACCTGGAACAGGATCGTTCTCCTGGACAGAACGAATGACCAGTTCACTCATGTAGGATGCTGCGCAAAGGCTGTTATAATTTTCCCTGATGAAGAGGTAGGGTTCGACAACCTCAGCTGATCTGATTCGTGCCAGGCGCCCTTGTTTTCCACGGTAAGCCACTTGTATCCTGGTACGGACGAATAGATCGATGGGAGCAGTCCGGCCTTTTTTAAGGCTCCTTGCTCCTGCTGCCGCCGCCCTCAAAAGACCATGTTCCCTGGTGAGGAGTGTAACTATCCTGTCCTCCTCACCTATATCGGCTAGTGAGAGAACCAGCGCGTTAAGTGTCTGTTGAGAGGATGACATTATCAGGTTGCGGCACTAGAGCAGAATGACAGTCGCCATACCCAGGTAGACCAGTATCCCGAGACTGTCCACAGCGCTGGTTACGAAAGGTCCGGTGGCTACAGCGGGATCTATCCTCATCAGGTGCAGGATTATGGGCATGAGCGTTCCAATGGCGGCTGCCATTATCATGGAGATGAGCAGGCTGGAACCCACAATGAAGCCCAGGTAGTTAATATCTCCGAACTGGAAATAGGCCAGGGTGAAAAGTAAAGCTCCGTATAGACCGCCTAGAATGACCGCAACACCGAGCTCTTTGTAGATGACCTTTCCAAGCTCCTTTACGTTCAGGCGGCCGGTTGCCAGACCTCTTACGACTATGGTTACAGACGTGCTGCCTATATTTCCCCCCATAGCCAGAATAATCGGCAGGAAATAGGCCAGGGCGATTACCTGATCCAGGGTGGCGTTGAACATGTGAAGGAACTGAATACCTACAACCTCCCCGACGAACGCCACCAGGAGCCAGGGCAGCCTCATCCTTGCCCTTTTGAATATTGAACGGGACAGGTACTCGTCACCCGTACCCGCAAGCCTGAGAAAATCCTCCGTGGCCTCGTGCCGAATGATGTCGATTACGTCATCCACTGTAACGATACCCTGTATCTTGTTTTCATGGTCGACTACCGGTACAGCCAGAAGATCGTACCTCTCCACTACCCTTGCTACCTCCTCCTGATCCGTTTCCAGGCTGACACTTAACACTTCCTGGGTCATGATCTCCCTCAGGAGGGTCTCAGGGGTCACCAGAAGCAGCTGGCGCAGAGAACACACTCCTACCAGGTGATTCCGTTTGTCGGTTACGTAGATGTAGAAAACCATCTCAATAGTTCCCTCACCCAGCTTCTGAAGCTCACCTATCGCCTCACCAACACTTACTGCTTCGTCAAGTGCGAAGTAGTGGGGAGTCATTATCCTGCCTGCTGTGTCTTCGGCGTACTGGAAGAGTTCCTCGACCCGCTCGGTATCCGAAGCGGACATATGGCTTAGGATCTCCTCTCTGACGTCCTCAGGGATCTCCTCCAGGATGCCTACTTTATCATCAGGATCCATGTGCTCGAAAAGCTTCGCAGCCCCGGCTCTGTCCATTCCTGTGAGGATCATGGCGCTGGAAGGGGTATCTAACTGGCTTAAAATTTCCGATGCTTCCTCGAGTTCGGTTATCGTGTTGAAGATGGCCACCTGTTCGTTGTGGTTCAGATATCTGAAAAGCTGGGCTACATCGGCTGCGTGGAGCTTCCCGATGATATTTTTTACATTCTGGGTAGCGCCCCGGCGTATAAGCTTCCGAATGCTGTCCAGTAATGTGTCGACTTTGCTGATGTACATGATCTGGTCCCTGTTATTGGATCAATAACTATCGCGCCCGTGCATGGGCGCCCGGATCAACGGCTTGCGCAGCAAGACTTTGATCCGTGAGGAGAGTGAAAACGACGCTTTTCACTCTCCGCGGAGCAACAAGCCACTCATGGACTTTTTACGACACTATCATTAATTGTATCCCATCTGCCGCAGAAGACCTTCCCTGTCGGTCCATCCACGCTTCACTTTTACCCAGAGCTGAAGATATATCTTCTTCCCTAACTTTTTTTCCATGTCAAGCCTCGCGGCTGTGCCTACATCTCTCAGCATCCTGCCGCCCTTACCGATTATGATCCTTTTCTGAGTCTCCCTCTCGACGTAAACGATCGCAGAAACCTCTATAATATCTTCCCTCTCAGTTGAGATCTCCTCAACAACCACAGCCGTTGAATATGGGACTTCCTCCATCGTAAGTTCAAAGAGCTTTTCCCTAATGATCTCAGAAAGTGCAAAACCCAACGGCTGGTCTGTTACCATATCTTCGGGGAAAAAGGGAACCCCCTCCTGTAGATGAGAAGTGATCTTTTCCAGCAATTCATCAACACCTGTTCCACGAAGAGCGCTGATTGTACAGGCCCCTGAGAACTGAAACTTCTCCTCTAGAAATTTCAATCGTTCATTTATCTGTTCACCCACGGCTCTGTCGATCTTGTTTACAGCAAGGACCACAGGGATATCCTTGTTTTCCTTCAGGATAGACAGAGCCAGCTCGTCCTCCCGCCCGTGTTCCCTGGTTACATCCACCATATACACGATGATATCTACATCCTCTGCTACCCTTCTGATCACACCCTGCATATATCGATTAAGCGCCTTGGCATCTTCGTGCATCCCGGGTGTATCCAGAAATACGATCTGGGATCCCGGTCTGTGGAGCACTCCCAGAATACGGTTCCTGGTCGTCTGTGGTTTCTCCGAGATTATGGCCACCTTGTCATGGCACACATGGTTCAAAAGGGTTGACTTCCCAACGTTGGGTCGTCCCAGGATCCCAACGAAACCGGAACAAAAAACAGTCAACTACTCGTCACTCCTCAAGGCATCCAGCGCCTTTTGGGCAGCGTCCTCCTGTGCCCTCTTCTTGCTTCGTCCCATACCCTCTCCCAGAAATTCACCCCTGTGGTAGACCTTTGAGACAAAACGTTCTTCCTCAGTCGCCTTCGGATCAACCGTCACCGAGTATATGGGTATCTCTCCCTGATACTTCTTCTGTATAAGCTCCTGCAAGGCTGACTTGCTTCCCCTGAGATCTCCTGCCGGAACCGGCAGGTCTCCAAGCACTCTTTCAATGACTGCCAGGGCTTCATGCCAACCACCGTCCAGGTAGACAGCGCCCAGTACCGCTTCAATAGCGTCGGCTGCAACAGATGATATCCCTGCTGAGTTCATTGAAGCCAGATTGCTGTCAACCAGGACATGTTTGTCAATATCCAGTTCCACTGCCACCCGCGCCAGGGTCTCTTTCCTTACCAGCCCTATCCTCAAGAAACTCAGATCTCCTTCATCCGCCTCCGGGTATTTATCCATCAGAAGGTGGGAAACTCCCAGCTGAATGACCGCATCGCCAAGAAATTCCAGCCTCTGGTTGTCCATCCCGGGGGTTTTCTTCTCCTTGAGAGATGAGGCATGGGTCAATGACAGCTTCAGCAGAGCAGGGTCTCGAAATTTGTAACCTATCCTTTTTTCAATATCCGACAACGTTAAAAACCTCCTCCATGGCCATTCTCCATCCATGAGGTCCTATGCCACCGACCTTTTTCACACTTTCATCAGAAACTTCCGGATCGTACGTCCCATCGTGTCTCATCACCAGGTAGGCATGATCCACACTGTGAAGCAGGGAAATGTCGTTTGCACAATCTCCAATCCCAATGGTGACAGCCTCCGGATACAAGCGCCTGAATAGCTCCGTCAGAATCTCTACAGCTCTTCCCTTGTCACATCCCCTGGATATATGGAAAATTCCGTCACTACGAACCACTGAAAAACCATTCTTCTGCGCAACCTCAAATAGCAGCGCAGCTGAATCGTTATCGACCAGCAGAAAGGGTTCATCGTACTCTCTGGCCATGCTCGCTTCCAGCTCAGCTGCCTTCAGGCCTGTGAGCTCCAGAACCTCGTCTTCTTTCAGATCCCCAAATCCCGTAACGGCGACCCCGGCCTCTGATGAGACCTTCCTCAGCCCTTCTCTTGCCTCTATAATTCCTGCACCCAGTGAGATCCTCAGTTCAGAGTTTTCCTTTACCGCACCGGGAATGGATCCGGGAAAATAGCCCTCCGGTATGAATATTCCCCCTCCATCCTCTGAAACAAAGGGTCCGTGCAAACTCAACAGCTTCATCCAGTACCGCATCTGGGCCGCGGTTTTGCTGCTTACTGGAACTACTGCAATCTGTCTCCTGACCATTACATCCAGGGCAGGTAAAGCCCTGCGGAAACTGCAGCTTTTATGGTCCAGAAGGGTACCATCGAGATCTGTAAATACGACGAATTTGCTCATTTTTCTTCCACCTGACGGTACTGGGCAAGTTCCATCGTGAATGTCCCGCGTCCTTGTGTTACGGACCTGAGGATAGTTGTGTATCCGAACATCTCTCTCAGTGGAACGAGGGCGTCTATAACTTCCACCTGTCCCTGTCTGCTGACACCTTCAATCGTGGCTCGCCTGAGCGTCAAAGTACCCATCACTTCGCCAGTGTACTCATCTGGAGATTCCACCTCCACAGCCATTACCGGTTCTAACAGGATCGGTTTACCATCCCTTAGGCCCTTTGCAAGAGCACTTATCGTGGCCGCTCTATAGGCCATGTCAGTCGATCTCTCTGAATTATAGGTAGCATCCATAAGGTTTACCTTAACATCTATAACAGGATAACCGGCTTTGGCTCCGCTCCCTGACCCCTCCGTTACGTATTCGCTAATGGAACTTATTACCTCCTCAGGGATTTGGGCCTCTCCTGTCCTGTCTTCGAACTGCACAGCTCCGCCCCCAGGCAGGGGCTCAATTGCAAGCGTTACCGAGGCATCATGCTCCTTGCCCCCTATTTCCTTTTCGAACCTCTCGGAAACCTCGACCTTTCTTGTTACAGTCTCTCTGTAGGAAACCTGAGGATTACCTACTCTTCCCTGGACGTTGAATTCGTTAAAGAGCCTGCCCACCAGCACTTCCAGATGCAGTTCGCCCATGCCGCTGAGGATTACCTGACCTGTTTCATCGTCGATCCTGACTACAAAAGTGGGGTCCTCCTCTGAAAGTCTTTCCAGAACATCCATCATCTTGTCCTGATCTTTGGCGCTTTTTGGCTCGATGGAGATAAAGATAACAGGCTCGGGGAAATATGGCTTTTCCAGGCTGATAGGATGACCCGGATCGCAGAGAGTGTCTCCTGTTCTCGCATCTTTCAGGCCTACAAGAGCGACAAGGTCACCCGCCTTCATTTCCTTAATTTCCTCACGTCTGTTGGCATGCATCCGCATGATCTTCATCGCCCGTTCAACCTTCTTGGAACGGCTGTTCTTCATCTGGCCGCCGATCCTGCAGGTTCCTGAATAGACTCTCACGTAAAAAAGCGTTGGTCTGCCTGGAAAACTCATGATCTTGAAGAGCAAAGCACAGAACGGATCCTTTACCGAATGTCCTCTGATCTCTTCCTCACCAGATTCCAGGTACCCGGAAACCGGAGGTTTATCCAGCGGTGACGGCAGATAGTCCACAATACTGTCGAGAAGAGGTTGTACTCCTTTTTTCTTCATTGATGAACCGAACATAACCGGATAGAAATTCCTGTCGATCGTTCCCCTTCTGACCGCTTCTCTGGCAATTTCAGGAATTACCTCTCCACCCTCCAGATACAGCTCCATCACCCTTTCGTCTACCTCTGAAAGGGTCTCGAGCAGAGTTTCCCTGAGCCTGCCTGCTTCCTCGAGCAGATCCTCAGAGATCTCTTCTTCAGCAGGAGCCTCGTCCTCATCGCCCTCCCATATCAGCATCTTCATTGTTATCAGATCCACCACACCGGAAAAACCCGATTCAACACCTACAGGGATCTGCAAAGGAAGGGGCTGGGCATCAAGAACCCTGGTTATTTCTTCAAGTGTTTTATCAGGATTTGCTCCTATCCGATCCATTTTATTAATAAATACAACTCTTGGCACTTCATAACTATCAGCCTGTCGCCATACTTTTTCAGACTGTGGCTGCACACCTGCAACAGCGCAGAACACCACAACTGCTCCATCAAGTACCCTGAGAGACCTCTCTACTTCCGCAGTAAAATCAACGTGACCGGGTGTGTCGATCACGTTTATCATGCAGTCACGCCAAATACAGGTGGTAGAGGCGGAAGTTATCGTTATTCCGCGCTCCTGTTCCTGGGGCATCCAGTCCATCTGTGCCGACCCTTCGTCCACTTCACCCATACGATGGATCTTGCCGGTATAGTAGAGTATCCGCTCTGTGGTCGTTGTCTTCCCGGCATCAATATGCGCGATGACACCAATATTTCGAAGTGCGGAAAGAGACATTATGACCCCTTATATCTATCTTCTACTGCTCGCGAGCCGCTGGCTCCAGATAACATTTTTGTTTCATTTACAACTGAAGGCAATCTGTAAGCCTGTGATTAACCTGTCTGAACCTCTATTGCTGTAAAGACACTCAAAGCAAAAACATAAGCGGATTTGAAGGAGAGGGGAATTGGGAGATTGGAAATTGGAGATTGAAAATCGCGGATAAGTTTAAATCCCATCATGCATTCCCAATTTCCAATTTCTAATATCCAGCTTCAGAGTCGGCCTCTTCTATCCTCCCTCCACTCTTTTGTTAACTTTATTACGAAGTCTTCAACGCGCCCATTGAAGGGCGCCCAAATCAATGACTTGCACAGCAAGTTATTGATTTGTGAGGAAAGTGAAAATGACACTTTTCGCTTCCCGCGGAGCAAAAAGCCACTCATGGACTTTTTGTGACCCTATCACAAATTATCACGTGTCAAAATGAAATTGGAAACAACCTGGCCATGGGCACCAGGGGGACCAAAGCGTTTTCCGTTAAGGTCGAGAAGAATGCCCCCGGCGTTTCCAATATGGAGCATTATTCTTCCTCCGGCCCTGAGCTTAATCTCGTCACCAACTCTCATTGTTGTTTCCCATGGCGGAGAACCATCCGTCTGGATGCGGAGCCAGGTCCTTTCTATAGCATAAATACTCAGCTCCAGATCCTGGGGAACTGCCGCTTCCCTGAAAACCTCATGCTCAGCCTCAGACCCCTTACTTACCAATTCCCGGCTTGACAGGGAAGTTTCCTCAGTTTCTCGCTTCTCCGCCTCTTTCCCGAATGTCCCAAGCAGGAATACACTTCCTCCAATAAGCACGAGAAGGAGAAGCGCTGCGAGCGCGAAGGGCATAATGCCCTTTTTTGTCTGTGCCGCTTCCTCTAACTCGTCAAAGTCCTCCTCAGGGAAGCAGCCCTCCAGCAACTCCAGAAACTCTTCAGGACTCTGCTCCAGTTCAGTGCAGATGGAGCGGACAAACCCAATGATGAAAATCTGACCCGGAAGCACATCGAGATCGCCTCTTTCCAGGGCATCAATGTAACGTGTACTTATTCGCGTCCTGGAAGCAAGTTCCTTCTGGCTTACATTCTTCCCTGTGCGAAGGCGTTGCAGCCGTTTTCCAAGCTCTATCCTCATTTTTCATCACTCGAGCAGGTCCAGATATCCCCTGGCAAGTTTCGCGTTATCGCTTTTGCTATCCGTGAGACGCAAAACAGCGTGGAACTCCTTTTTAGCTCTGATCATATCCCGCATCTTGTAGTAGGTGATGCCCAGGTTAAGCCTCGCGCCCACATATGTGGGATAGCGAGTCACAAGGTCTGCCAATATAGCCTGCGCTTTGTCGAGGCGTCCCTCTGAGATATAAACTTCAGATATTTTGTTGGCAGTATCCGGGGAGTCCGGTTTTATCTCAAGCGCTCTCTTAAGATAGTCAATAGAATTTACAGGGTCGTTCTTCTTGTAGTAGGACCACCCTATTATCGTCAGTGCTTTTTCAGGGGTCTGATAGCCTATCTGGTCCAGGGCTGTCTGACAGGCGTCTATCGCAAGATCCCACTTCTCGATCCTCATATATGCCGCACCCAGGTTATTGTAGGCATCCGAATGACTGGGGTTCAGTCGTATAACTTCCTTGAACTCACCTATGGCCCGTTCCGGCTCGCCCTTGAAGAGGTAAATGGTACCAAGGGCAAACCTCACCTCGGCATCACGGGGTTTAAGCCTCACAGCCTTGCTCAGTTCAAACAAGGCCATCTCCACATTGCCCTTGGTCAGATACGTAACACCCATCTGATAGTGGAGATCCCCCTCATGGCTGTCTTTAGCCTTCTGATCCGGGTTCGAAGCACAGGAACCTAGAATCAGAAGGAATGAGGTTATAATTACAACCGGTAAAAGAACCTTTCTATGAATCAATATTTTTCTCCTTGTTGTAACTCCATATAGCTAGATTTTCTTTTGGATAGGTTTTTTTTATTGTGGTGATACCAGTTGTTGGTTGCTGGTTTATCGAAATTAGAGAGTCGATATTCGAAATTCGATACTATCCAGTCCGGTTCACTTAGGTGCTGGATGCTGACCAAAGTTTTTCCAATTTCGATTTTCCAATTTCGAAACTCGGGATCAGATTTTAGAGAGGAACCTGAGCACCTTCTCGCGGTCCTCATCGACTTCTACTTCAGCTATTTCCTTGCGGTCCAGGACTCTGGTTTCAGTCACAGCCTTCACCTCCAGGTCCTCTTCACTGGCAGGCTCCTCGACCGGTTCATCATCCTCAGACTCCACTTCGGCCGCTTCCTCTTCAGTTTCATCGGTTGAATCCTTGGTCTTGAGGAAAGCTTTTTTCAGAAGCTCGTCGAACTTCTCCTCGATAAATACCGCCTGGGTATCATCATCTGATGTATCATCGGAAGCTTCCGGCTGGTCCTCTCTTGCGATCTGGTCCAGCGCATCCTCCGGCTCCACCGCATCGTCAAGGCTCTCTAGTTCCTCATCCACCGTTTCGTCCATAATCGCATCTTCAGTTAGCTCTACAACCTCATCCTCGTCCTCATCCTGCTTCTTTCCATCTTCTCGTCGGAACAGGTACTGGTTTTCCAGCCAAAGGGCTTTCTCATCTTCTGGCATCCCTTCCCAGCCTATATCCTCCAGTATGGCCCCCATTTCCTCGACGAACTCTTTCGCTTCCAACTCCACCGAAATTCGTTCCTCCTGTTGAAATGGATTACCACCGTAAGCGTATATCGCCTGGGAAGCAGGGTTTACAAGGTAGAAGACAATGAAAGTGCTCAGTTCATCTCCCTCCTGGCTTGTAGTGATGTAAACCTCGGAAGGTTCAGACGTATAGTCGCCGATCGAAACATTAACCATGTTCATGCCCCGGTAGATCTTGATAATATTTTGATTGCTATAGGGCAGGTTTTCCACGTCATTGACGGGATTGAACATTGCGCCACCTCCACTTGATCTCAACCTACCTTTCTAACAGAAGTGTCAAGTCTAAGCAATGTCGTGTTTTTTGACCCTTCGGGTCAGGGAGAAGGGAGGAGGGAGGAGGAAGAAGCAATCTGTTGTTAGTTGTTGGTTGTTAGTGGTTAGTTTTAACCAACAACTTGCAACTAAGAACTATTAACTCTAATTTCCAATTTCGATTTTCGAATTTCGAATTCCCAGCAAAACAATGATATGTTAGATATACTCCACAAAAGATACTAGGAACAAGACAAGGAGAACCAATTGGGTAGAGAATGCGACATTCTGATCATTGGCAGCGGAGTTGCCGGGCTGACTCTGGCGCTCAAACTATCGAAGTTCGCCAGGGTGGCTATTATCACAAAGAAGGGAGCTGATGACACTGCCACCTCCAGAGCTCAGGGAGGCATTGCTTCAGTCCTTGATTCCGCGGATGACTTTCAGTACCACATCCAGGATACGATAGAAGCCGGAGCTGGCCTGTGTAATAAAGATGCAGTGGAAACGATAATCCGCTCCGGTCCCGATTCAATACGTGAACTTATAGATCTTGGCGCCAGGTTCAGCACATCTGACGGTGAAAATCTTGATCTCGGAAGAGAGGGTGGACACTCCCACAGACGGATAGTTCATGCCCAGGACATGACCGGAAAGGAGATCCACAGGGTCCTTCTGAATGCAGCCCTTAATTCCGACAATATCGAAATATTTGAGAACCACTCAGCGCTCAATCTGGTCACAAACCACGGGTTGGGATCAACCGGGGAAGTTGACACCTCCGACGATAAATGTTTCGGATGTTACGTTCACGATGCCAACACGGGTGAAGTCTTCTCATGGACTGCAAAATCAGCGATTCTCGCAAGTGGTGGCGCCGGTAAAGTATACAGATACACAAGCAACCCCGATGTCGCAACGGGTGCCGGCATAGCTATGGCATACAGGGCCGGCGCTGATATCGCCAATATGGAGTTCATTCAGTTCCATCCCACCTGCCTGTTCCACCCGAAGGCGAAGTCCTTCCTGATAAGCGAAGCTGTACGCGGAGAGGGCGGTATACTCAGAACCCTTGACGGAACACCCTTCATGGAAAAATATCATTCTGCAAAAGATTTGGCACCCAGGGATATAGTTGCTCGCGCTATTGATTCCGAACTCAAAACAAAAGGCGATGACTACGTTTTGCTGGACATTACACACCTTCCGGCAAGGCAGATTATTGACCGCTTCCCCAATATCTACCAGACGTGCCTCGAATACGGGTTCGACATGACAAAAGATAGCCTTCCCGTGGTCCCGGCAGCACACTATCTTTGCGGTGGGGTCGTAACCGACCTCGAAGGCAGGACTTCCATACCCGGCCTTTATGCCTGTGGTGAGGTCGCCTTCACCGGTCTGCACGGAGCCAACCGGCTGGCCAGCAATTCCCTGCTTGAGTCCCTGGTAATGGCAAACAGGATAGCAAGGACTATCGAGAAGTCGTGGACAGAAACATCCAGAGTGAAACTGCCTGAGATTCCTGGATGGGATCCTGGTGACGCGGTAGACTCGGACGAAATGGTCGTCATCAAGCACAACTGGGACGAGATCCGGAGCACCATGTCTAATTACGTGGGTATCGTAAGATCTAACAGGAGGCTGGAGAGGGCTATTCATCGGATCGATCTCCTGCGCAAGGAAGTTAATGAATATTACTGGAACTTCAAGATCACCCGGGAGCTTATTGAGTTGAGGAACATAGTTACAGTAGCAGAAACGATTGTCCGATGCGCATTCCTGAGAAAGGAAAGCCGCGGGCTTCATTTTACCCTTGATTACCCGGAGACTGACAGCAACCAGAGATTTGATACGATTATCAACGTGAGAGATGAGGTGAAATAATGAAACGACTTGCGGAAATACGGGTAAGGATAGACATACTGGACTGGAAAATAGCCGACCTTCTGCAGGAGAGAGCCAGTCTCGCACTGGAAACCGTCAAGATCAAGACTGAGCTTTCACAGCCCATTCATGACGAGGAACGAGAAGAAAAGATATTGGAAACCGTCTCAGAATCGTCCCACGGTCCCCTGCCCGATGAATCCATCAAGAGGATATACGCAACGATTATTGAGGAATGCCGTGCTCTCGAAGAACAGGATTGATCACGTCCAACGTCCAATGACCAACGTTGATAAATGAAGAAATCAGAAATCAGAAGTCGGAATCCAGAAGCCAGAATTCTGAATACTGACTCCTGACAACTGAATTCTGTTACAACCCTCCTGCCTGCTATAGTCCAATCAAACACGTTGGACGTTGGTCGTTGGTCGTTGGGCACGCTCAATTAGTTTCCGACCACTTCCCTACCCTGGAAAGCCCCCATCCCACAGGAATGGCAGCCACCATAAAAGACAGAAGTCCCGCACCGAGGATCCCGAAGATGGAGTCTCCCCTCGTAAGTGCCGTTAGTCCCATGGGCGCAGCAAAAAATCTGTAAACTGGCGCTGCCATGAAGACAACCAGAAAACCAATATAGGCAAGGCTTATAATCATTGTGACAACTCCTCCACCTGAGACCGCTATCTGCGATTCGTTCTCGAAGTTAAAACGGGGAAATACAGCGCCCATCCCGAGATTCAGCCCAACCAGAGCCAGAGCCATGGCGACAGAGGTTGCTCCGAACAAGACCATGAGGCCAGTGTCCACGCCCATGATAACGTTGGTAGTGGTGGTAAGAACAATGGAAACTAACACGAGGGGAACGGCGGCGAATATGAATTTGGCCAGGAAGAACTTTTTCATGGAAATCGGTGCGCTCATGGTTATCCACATGCTGAGTCCCTCCAGGCTTACAGAAGGATATACAAATCGTACGCACAGGGCCGAGATAACAAAACCGGATAGGGCAAGATTGAGGAATGCAACAAGATTTCTGTAAAAGTATCCTCCAAGAGGGAAAAAGTACGCATTATAGATGTACAGAACGATCAGGGCTCCCAGAAGAAAAAGTTGAGTCCAGCGTGCCGGATCTCTAATAAATATAAGGTAGTCTTTCGTCAAATAGGCTCCCATCACCGGCGGCAGATTATCCATCGTCGCTTCCGCCCGCGTCATATTTTTCCTTTTCTTCCCCGCCGCACCCTCTTGAACCGTTGACAACCCGGGGAAATACAGCAGCCTGAAAACAACAAGAAACAGGATGATTGCGGTAACACATACCACCAGCAGCAATCCCAAATTCTGAATATAGCTGTAGTTCAGCGAGCCCGATGACAGACTCACTACGGCCTCCGTTGCCCAGCTGGTGGGCATGAAGGGAAATTCTGGTACCGACATTGCTTTTACAAAATCCATAACCTCCTCGGTGGGGACATCCATGAACAGGCGCTCCGGCCGGCTCATCCTGAAGAGGATTATGATCATCGCTCCCACAGCCAGGCTCATGAATGTCAGTGCCTGATGGACTCTGGCTGCCGGAAGTATACGCATCAGGATCATGGCAAAGGTGGATCCTGCCAGGACCGGAATGAGAACCAGCAGGATGAAAACCGGAATCCATCCTGCCACGAACTGCCATCCGAGACGTAGTTTGCTGCTGTAGGCAAGAAATGGCGGAGCACCAAAAATAAGTATCATCCAGGCACTCTGGAAAAAGACAATTATGAACCTCTGTGTGATGAAGGCAGAGGGTGAAACCGGTGTGGTTATAAGGAACGGGATCTCCCTGCTCATATAAAAACCCGATATGGATGACGCCATGCTGGACAACATCAGGAGACCAAAGAAGGACAGGAAGAGAATATGTATGAGCTGGTGGAGCATAAAGGGAGCAAGAAACTCCAGCCTTGTCACGATGGCTGCTATAAGGCGGTAGAAAAAGATGTAGTCCAGCCACACAAAAACTCCGCCAAGTAGCAACATGGAAATAATCCAGCCCATGGTTTTGCTGCCACCGAAACGCAAGGTATTTTTCAGTTCCGTCAGCCTGTAGGAGATAAGCTGGTAAAGGGAGGTCGGATAACCTGTGCCGTCAGCTGATGCCAAGAGAGGTCTCCAGGGTCAGGCGGAGAAAGACTTCTTCGAGATGTGAGCCCGGGATCCGGGCCTGAGTCGAGAGCTCATCCATATTTCCTAACCCTATCAACTTCCCATGGTGGATGATCCCGATCCTGTCGCAGACAGCCTCTGCAGTAGGCAGTTCATGGGTTGTCAGGAATATTGTTTTCCCCTCATTTGCCAGGTCCCTGAAAAGCCCCCTGACCTTCTTCGCTCCCAGAGGATCCAGCCCCACCATAGGTTCGTCGACTATTATTACCCTCGGGTCGTGAAGAAGGGCTGACGCCATGGCCAGTCTTTTTTTCATTCCGTGGGAGTAGCTTTCAACCAGTTGATCGGCCCATTCCGTTAAATCGAAAAAAGCGAGCAGACGTTCGCTTTCACTCTCGACCCTGGTTCCGTTCATTCCGTAGAGCCTGCCGGCAAAACGAAGGAACTCATGTCCTGTGAGCTTTTCAAAAAGATATGGCGTATCCGGAATGAAGCCTGTCACTTTTTTTGCTTCTCTCGGATGCGCTACCACATCGTATCCGCCGATGGATATCGATCCCATAGTGGGAGGGATGAGGCCCGCCATAACGCGTATCGTTGTCGTTTTCCCGGCGCCGTTGGGACCCAGGAAACCGAATACTTCGCCCTTTAGAACGTTCAGATCGAGGTTGTCTACTGCCTTTAGTGTTCCGTATTCTTTTGTTAACGCATTTATCTGAATCATGTTCCCTTCCGTTCAACGTTTAACGTTCAACGTCATTTGGACCTGGAATGCAGAATTCAGAAGTCAGAATCCAGAATCGCGATGCGTGAGGAGAGGAGGATATATTACCCCCTCCCCTTATGTTCCCCTCCCGCCAGGGGAGGGGTGAAAATAAGCATATCTTTTTATCAACCGTTTATATTACGGGAAGAAATCAGATGCGATGAGCCCCTCTTCATCGAGATATTCACGTAGTCTGTCGACGATCCTTTTCTCCAGTTGCCTGACCCTCTCCCTGGTGATCCCCAACTCGTCCCCAAGCTCCTGAAGTGTCAGGGGATCATCTCCCATCCACCTTGAGGTGAAGATCTTCTTGTCTCTTTCAGGCAGCGTTGCGACAAAGGCCGCCAGTTTTTCCAGATACAGGCTCTTTGCCTGCGCGTCAGCTACCAGTTTCTCCGCATCCGGCTGCTGAGAGGGAATGACATCGAGAAGCGTAAACTCTTCTGAATCCCTCCCTCTTGAGGCTTCCAACGATACATCGCCGCCGCTCAGCCGCTGAGTCATCTCTTCCACCTCTGATTCCTTGACGTCAAGGGATTTGGCGATAGCCTTTACATCCGGATCGACACCCATCCTCCTGAGCCTCTCTTTTTCCTTGCCGAGCTGAAAATAAAGGGTCCTCTGGGCTTGAGTCGTCCCCAGCTTCACCATCCTGGCGTTGTTCATAATGTATCGTATGATGTATGCGCGAATCCACCAGGCGGAATAAGAGGAAAATCTCACGCCTCTGTAAGGGTCGTACTTTTTCACAGCATGCATGAGGCCCACATTGCCCTCCTGGATCAGGTCGAGGATATCTCTCCAGAGCTTCCTGTATTCCAGGGCGATCTTTATAACCAGCCTGAGGTTTGAGGTCACCAGTTCGTATGCAGCATCGATGTCCTCTGTTTCCAGGTACCGGATCGCAATATTCTTTTCCTCCTCGCGGGTAAGAATCGGATAATGCCTTACCTCCTGGTAGTAGGCTGATACCGGATCGTATGCAACCGGTTTGGAGCTCCTGGACGTGGTTTTTTTCTTTTCGCTGATAATACCCGGTTTTATGTCATCGGGCGCTACTGCGGGACTCTTTTCTTTGGAGGAACTCGCTGTCCCGATGGGTTTTTTCTTCGCTGTTTCTTTGCTGCCTTTCCGGGAGGGCTTCTGGCCGGCGGCTTTTGTAGTTTTTTTGGCAGCTGGTTTTGCAGGTTTTTTGGTGGCGATTTTTGCCTTTTTCCCTGCACCGGTTTTCACGATTTTTTTACCGGCAGCCTTACCTTTTCTTCCACCACCCCCTGTAGGGGCTTTCTTTTTTTTTGGTTTTTCTTCAGCCATTATTTAACCTTGTTATTGTTGCAAAAAGTCCGTGAGCGGCTTTTTGCTCCTCGGGAAGCGAAAAGCGTCGTTTCCGCTTTCCTCACGGATCAACAACATGCGCTGCAAGTTATTGATCCGGGCGCCCACACTCGGGCGCTATTATATCGGGTCGTAAAAAGTCCATTCATGGCTTTTTACGAAGTTATCAACCTTTATGATCTGCTTTATCTCTACTTCGACACCTCGATACTTCGTTACCTCGATACATTTTACCTTACTGCCCTGAGCTGACCGCAGGCAGCGCCTATGTCACTTCCCCTGCTTGATCTTATAGTAGCAAGTATACCTGAGTCTAAAAGCACCTTCTGAAAGGCCGATGATCTGGCTTCGCCAGAGGGCATATACTGGGCCGAAGTCTCGTTGCAGGGGATCAGGTTTACTTTACAGGGTATCCCCTTCAAAAGGCCTGCCACTTTCTGAGCGTCAATATCGCTGTCATTAAGACCTTCCATCAGGACATACTCAAAAGTTATTCTCTGGCGGCTGCGGATCGGATATTCCCTTGCCGCCTTGATCAGGTCTTTTATGGGGTATCTCCTGTTTACCGGCATGATCTTCGAGCGGGTGTCATCATCACCGGCGTTAAGAGATATGGCAAGATTGACACCAAGCCCCTCATCGCCAAGCCTCTTTATACCGGGTATCCAGCCGCAGGTGGATACAGTCACACGCCGATAAGAGTAGTCGAACCCTCTACTGTCCAGTATTACCTTGAGGGCCGGGACAACCTCATCCAGATTCTTCAGTGGCTCGCCCATACCCATAAAAACCAGATTTCTTACCCGCCTCCTGTCCCCCAGGATTCTGGAAGCCATTGCCACCTGGGCGAGTATTTCGCCTCTTGACAGGTCCCTCGAAAGGCCGTCCCTTGCAGTCTCACAGAAGGTGCACCCCATACCGCAACCCGCCTGCGTTGAAAGGCACTGTGTCGTGTACCCTTCCTCCGGGATCAGCACAGTCTCCACCAGCTCCCCATCACCTAGCGAGAGAAGAAGTTTCTGTGTCCCATCCTGGGACACACTTCTGTCCTCAATTTTCAGAGGTTCCAAGTCCAGCACCTCAGAGAGCTTCTCCCTCAGATCTGCAGGTATATTAGTCATCTCCGGGAAATCCTGGACTGTGTGAAAATAAGCCCACTTAAGAACCTGGTCAAGGCGGTATGGAGATTGGCCAAGATCCTTCAGTAACCCATCCAGCTCATCGAATGACTTGTCGAAGAAATTTTCTTTCATGTTCTTATTCAGAAGTCAGAATTCTGAATCCAGAAGCCAGAATCTTAGTGTATGACTCGTTATCAGCTGGCAGCACAACGGACTACCAACAACTGACAACTACCAACTTTACCATTTTTCTGTCTTCACTTTGTCTCCTCCACAAAACCCCATATGATTTGTTTGAAGTCCATAACCCACAGGATTACCTGCGGGCCTTTGCGGTTCGCCCACATGGGCGACCCGCGGCCCCCTCCCCTTATATTCCCCTCCCGGCCACGCTTATGCGTGGTGTTCCAAGTTCAAAGTTCCAGGTTCCAAGTAATGAGTCACAAGATTGCCGCGGTGCTTGCGCTCCTCGCAATGACTTCTATTTAGACCACGCCCTTCGCACTGCTCCCTACGCACTCACCCGAAGGGTGCCTCTGTGGTTCAAAGCCTTTATCTCTTTAGATAAAACCCAAACCTATGTTTTTCCCTGCGGCCCCCTGCGGTCCGCCCGGATGGGCGGCCTGCGGCCCTCTGCGTTAAAAGCTCTTATCTCCTTTCAATGTTCCAATGCTCCAATTTCTAATGTTCTAATGCTCTACCCCCATACCCCGATACGCCGTTACTCCGATACGTGTGCCTCTGTGTCCTCTGCCTGCCCTGAGCCTGTCGAAGGGTGCCCTCTGTGGTTCAAGCCCAACTTAATATTGAGCTAAAGTTCCGGGAAAAAATACGGGATTTCGAAAGAGGCAGATTCAGGCGAGTCGGAACTATGTACTATGTTTCTCTCGATGTTTTCGGCATGGTCCGCTCTTATTGTTCCCGGCTCGGCCTGGGCGGGATCGGTGGCCCCCATGATCTTCCTATTCGCGTCGATGGCATCCGGCCCCTCGAGGACCATAACAACTACTGGACCCGACGACATATATTCTTTTAATTCACCGAAAAAGGGCCGCTCCTGGTGTACGGCGTAAAACCCTCCGGCCTGTTCATCCGTCATGGTCAGCATCGTCATGGCAACAACCTTCATGCCTGCTTTTTCGAACCTCGATACCACATCTCCAATGACACTTTTTTCGACTCCGTCGGGCTTAATAATGGAAAGAGTTCTTTCTGATTTCAATGCCTGCCCCCTCTCTGAAAAATGTCCGTCAACATATCTGAATTGACTCCATAACTTCCTAAGCTCCTGTAAAATAACGGTTCCTTTTTCTTTTCCACAGAAACTGTGGACAGGTGGTGGATAACCCTGTGAATGAACAGGTCTATATAACCACCTAAAAGGGTTTTTTCCTCATTGCACAAAAATTGTGCAACTTATATATTGCTTTATATATCAATACTTTACACTATTATCCATGACTTTATTACTCAAAACTGACAATCTGATGTTTTTACGGTCGGCTGGCAATAATGTGCTTGTATACCGCATTATTCGCTGTTGATAAAGCTCTATCCGGAAGAAGGCAATTCAAGCTTCCCAGACCAGAATTCCTCAACCCTTTTTTGCAGAATTTGAGCTTCACTTCCTCCTTTATCCAGAAGCCTCTCGCCTGTATCTCTGGCGCTCAGGAAAAGTACCCGGTCCCTTATAGGATGAGCATACCTTAAATCGGGGAAACCCGCCTGCCGGACACCGAAGAAATCGCCGGGACCTCTCATCTTCAGGTCTTCTTCCGCGATCTCGAAACCTGAGGTCGATCGAGTCATCACAGCCAGACGCTCCTTCGCCTCAGGGGTCGAGGATTCTGTTGACACGAGAATGCACTTCGATGGCCGCAAACCCCTTCCGACCCTGCCCCTGAGCTGGTGGAGCTGGAACAGACCAAATCTATCCGCATGCTCCACTACCATCAGGGTGGCATCCGGAACATCCACACCTACCTCAATGACTGTTGTTGCCACCAGGACCTGGTATCTGCTCTTCCTGAAATCACTCATGACTCTTTCTTTCTCGTCGGCAGGCATCCTCCCGGTGAGAAGCCCTATCTTCAAATTGGGAAATATCTCTTTCCGGTAGCGGTCCGCCATCTCACTGGCAGCTGAAAGTTCCGACTTTTCCGTTTCTTCTACTAGTGGATACACTATGAACACGAGATTTGAGTCCTTAACCTCCCTGGCTATAACCAGGTGAAGTTTTGCCCGGTCGGATTCACTGTAAATAATCGTCTGGACAGGTTTCCTTCCCGGAGGCATCTCGTCAAGTATCGATACATCAAGGTCTCCGTACAGCACCATGGCCAGGCTGCGCGGTATTGGCGTCGCGGTCATAACGAGGAAGTGCGGACTTTCCCCCTTTTTCCTTAGCGCCAGCCGCTGAACAACTCCAAACCGATGCTGCTCGTCCACTACAACAAGGGCAAGGGAAGGAAAATCCACCCCCTCCTGAATGAGGGCATGAGTGCCTACCACCACAACAGGCAGACCGGAGGTGATAATGTCCAGAGCCTCCTTCTTTTCTTTCGAACTCATACTGCCGGTGAGTAACACAGATGCTATCCCCAATTCCTCGGCCCAACGGGACATGTTGGAAAAGTGCTGTACTGCAAGGACCTCCGTGGGCACCATCAGGGCCGCCTGACGGCCTGATTCAACCGCGTGAAGCATACAAATAAAAGCGACAAGCGTTTTTCCCGAACCCACATCTCCCTGGAGCAGGCGCTGCATGGGAACTCCTCTGGAAAGATCAGCCACTATTTCTTTCAGGACCCGCTCCTGCCCTCCGGTCAAGGTAAAGGGAAGGCTTTCTCTTAGTTTTTTTTCCAGTTCACCTTCCGATTCCACCGAAAAACCGGGAACCTGTCTGACCGAACGCCTGCGCTGCAGCAATCCCAGATGGAATAGGAGAAGTTCCCCGAATTTGAGGCGTCGGTGCCAGGGGCTGTCACCACGGTTAAGTGCTTCGACATCACTGTCCACCGGTGGTTTGTGAAGTGACTCTATTGATGTCACGAGATCAGGAAGGGACAGCTCATCAAGTTCATCGCGTGGAATGAACTCCTGAAAATGATCCTCGACCATATCGAGAGACTGCTCTACTGCTCTTTTCACAGCTCTTTGTGTAAGCCCTTCAGTCAGCGGATAGATGGGTACTATCCCCTGACCCTCCCCGTCTCCCGGGCTTGCCATCTCGGGATGATACATCTGGAATTGCCCCGCAAACGTATCCACGCGCCCTGTGGCTATGATCTCGGAGCCAACGGGGAAATTATCATCAAGATTTTTTTTAAGCCACCTGCTGTAACGAAACCATTTAAGCGTGAGTACACCCTTCCCATCGCTGACCATGATCTCGAGGGTGCCTCTCCTTCTGTAACGCTTTTCGTAAAGGGACATTACCTGGCCCCTGATCGTAAATGTGTCGCCGGGAACCAGCATCGCTATCGGGTGGGGATGACTTCTGTCCTGGTAGGCTCTGGGAATGAGGAAAGGGAGATCTTCTACTGATCCTACGCCAAGGTTGGCAAACTTCTTCGACACCTTGTCGCCCACCCCTTTAAGAGTGATAAGAGGCGTCCTGTCGCTGCCGGTTTCCATCACCTCCCTTGAAATGGTAATCCCTACTTCTTGTCCTTGGCTGTTGAGTTAAGATCTTTAAGGAGTTCGTCCAGATGCACACCGTGGGCGATCGCTCCATACTCAATGGATTCGGCCTCGGCACCAAGACATCCGAAGCACTGCATATTGTACTTTCTGAGGACTTTAACTGTATCGGGATAACTACGCAGGACTTCGTTAAAGGTCATATCCTTGGTAATTTTTCCCATTCTGTCCTCCCTTTTTTTGTCGATAAAATGGCCGATATTATTAAGTATTTTAGATCGGCCACTTACCTCTCCGGTCCAACGTCCAAGGTCCAAGGTCCAAGGTCCAAGGTCCAAGGTCCAAGGTCCGACAAGTATAACTCATTAATAAATGAGTAACTGATCACAGGATTGCTTCGTCTTACAGCATCAGACGATGCTCCTCGCAATTACTGTCAGACAAAACAAAGGAATTGAGGTCTGACCCTGTCATTTCGTATGACTCGTCTCGATCTTGGATTTTGGACTTTGGATCTTGGATCATCTCAATCCAATCTCGAATTTCGATTTTCGAACTTGCAATATTTCATGGATTATGTTAGCAATCCAAGTCTTTAACCGCAAGGCAAAACGCCCCTGAAGCAGGCAAATGTAAAGGAGTTTACCATGTCCAGGACATGTGAGATATGCGGAAAGAAGCCCATTGTCGGAAACAACGTCAGCCACGCAAAAAACAGGACGAAGAGGAGATTCCTCCCCAACCTCCAGACCGTCAGGATCAAGGAGCCCAACGGCAGAGTCCGGAAGGTCTCTATCTGTACCCGTTGTATTCGTACTGGAAATTTTGAGAAAGCGGTTTAAATCGTCGTTCAACGTTTAACCACGCCTCTGGCGTGGCAGGCGTTCAAGGTTCAACGTCCAACGTTATTAATCTGATCTAAAGTCCAAAATCCAAGATCCAAGATCAGCAAGTCATAAGATTGCCACGCTGTACTCGCAATGACTGCTAATTAGCATAATTTTCTTTTCGCAAGCCCCCCGTTTCACTGTTTCACCGTTTTGCCAACTCTCTGCCAAACTGTCTCCCATCTGTCCCATGTCTCCCTGCTGAAAAACACGTTGGACATTGGACGTTGGACATTGGACGTTGAACTCCGGCCACGGGCCGGGTCCCTTCTGCCTGTTTATAACGCCCTTCGCACTACGCCCTACGCACTGAATAGCCAATCACAAGCTCAAATAGCCCTTCTACGGCCTTTTCTTATCTCTGTCAGGGAAATGTTCCGGTTTGAGCAATGAACAGTTGTGTGGGGCTTTTTGGGCCTCAGCCGGACTTTACCCCCGCGATGGCGGCCATCTCTATCATGGCACCCATTGGAAGCCCGGAAACCTCAACCGTGACCCTTGCCGGGGGATCTTCCTGGAAAACGCTGGAGAGGTACTCATTAACCTCGGGAAAGTTTGCGAGATCCACCAGAAAAACATCCAGCCTGAGGACCTGATCGAGTCCGGACCCGGCCGCCTCCAGAACAGCTTTCAGATTATCTATGACCCTTTTGGCCTGAGTCTCTATTGACCCCTCTACTAACTGTCCCGACTCAGGATCCAGGGGTATCTGCCCGGCGGCAAACAGAAGATCGCCATGGATAATAGCCTGGCTGTACGGGCCTATTGCCTGGGGGGCCTTCTCAGTTTGGATAACTTTTCTGGTCATTGGTAACTCCACTTGTCAAATTCAGACGTCAATGCAAAGTACCCTGGGCCCCGTCCAAAGTCCAACGTCCAATGCCCAACGCGGGCAATCAATGATACCAGATCAACTAACCACAAGATTGCTTCGTCATGCCTGCGGAACGCATCACGCCGCAGGCGTGACTCGCAGTCACTGGTTTGCTGTCTTTCTGTTTAACCCAACCAAGAGATCTTTCTCTGTGTTCTCTGTGACCTCTGTGTTTCAAGCCCAATTCACAATGCTCTGGTTTTTGTCACGTTGGTCGTTGGACGTTGGACATTGGACGCGTTCGTCCCGCAACGCGGGACAATCAATTCACTATCATCCTCTCCACAGCTATGACTCCCTTCACAGTGGCGAGCCCCTTCAGCAATTCCTGGAGCTGCTTAAGGTCTTCCACCTCCACGTCGAAGGTGTTGACCGCTGTCAGATCCGATGTTGTTCTGATATCGGCATGGGAGATGTTGATGTTGCGCGCTGAGATGATAGCCGTCATCTCGGCCAGGAGCCCCTTTACGTCCTCAGATGTAACCTTGATCCTGACAGTCCTTGGAACCTTCTTCTTCGTGTCCCAGTTGATCTTGACCAGCCTGTCCTGGTCGTAACGGTCTGCCTCTGTATTGGGACATTCGGTTGTGTGAACTGAGATTCCTCTGCCCCTGGTGATGATCCCCACAACTTCATCCCCCGGGAGAGGATTGCAGCACTGGGCAAATCGCACCATTACATCGTCTACCCCGTCGATAACGATACCATCCTTGGCACTCCGGGGCCTGATCTTCTTGGTGATCTTTACCTCTTCAGCAGGGTCTTTGCCCTCTGCCATCTCCTCAGGGTACACCCTGGAAAGAACCTGTTTTGCGGAGTACTTTCCGTAGCCCACAGTAGCAACAAGATCCTCCACCTTATGGAAACCGAATGCGGAAGCAGTAGCCTGGAAGGCCTTCGTTTTCAGTGCCCGTTTAACAGTCTTTCCTATTTTCCTGAGTTCGCGATCCAGAAGTTCCTCGCCGATTTTCTTGCTTCTTTCCTTTTCCTCACGCTTGATAAAATTGCGTATCTTTGCCTTGGCGCTGTTCGTAACCACCATCTTGAGCCAGTCTTTGCTCGGCTTGTGCCCTTTGGATGTGATTATTTCCACCCTGTCGCCGTTTTTCAGTTTGTACTTGAGGGGTACTATTCTCCCGTTGATCTTCGCCCCTACACACCAGTGGCCCACATCAGTGTGAATACTGTAGGCAAAATCGATAGGGGTAGCACCACGAGGGAACGCGCGGACGTCACCGTTGGGGGTGAATACGTAAACCTCCTCCGCAAAAAGGTCCGTCCTGACAGTCTCCATGAGTTCTCGGGGATCCTGGACGTCTTTTAACTCTTCCAGAATCTGCTTGAACCACGTGAACCGCTTGATCTCCTGCTCGGGGAGTGGCTCCTTGCCCCCTTTGTAGCGCCAGTGGGCGGCGATTCCATCCTCGGCGGTGTAGTGCATATCCCATGACCTTATCTGAACCTCCATTTGCTCCTTGAATGGACCTATGACTGTTGTGTGAATAGACTGGTACCGATTCGCCTTGGGAAAACCTATATAATCCTTTAAACGGCCCGGGATGGGCTTGAACATGGAGTGGATAATGCCCAGAATTTCGTAACATTCCCGAACGTTGCTCACAATAATCCTGAAAGCGATCTGGTCGAATATTTGTTCAAAGGGCAGCTCCTGGAACTTCATTTTGTTGTAAAGGCTGTACAGGTGTTTTGTCCTGCCTGTCACCTCACCCTTGATCCCATGTTCCATCAGGGCCTTTCTCAGGACTTTGATAACTTTCTTTATGTATGTTTCATATTCCTTTTTGCCGGCCTTGACTTTTTCCTGAAGGGATATGAAAGCCTCGGGATATATATATTCAAAAGCAAGATCCTCCAGTTCGGACTGCATCCAGGAGATCCCAAGGCGATTGGCCAGAGGAGCATAGATGTCCATGGTCTCTTTGGCGATCTTTATCTGTTTTTCAGGTTTCAGGTGACCGAGGGTCCTCATATTGTGCAGCCGATCGGCGAGCTTGACCATGATCACCCTGATATCCCGGGCCATGGATATTATCATCAGCCGCAGGTTCTCCGCCTGGTGTTCCTCGCCGCTCTCGAAATCAAGGCGGCTGATCTTGGTGAGACTCTCCACCAGAAAACCAACCTCCTCGCCGAACTGTTTCTCCAGATCCTCCCTTGTAACGTCGGTGTCCTCCACGGTATCGTGGAGCAGACCTACCAGGATGGTTGTGACGTCCATCTTCATCTCGGAAAGGATCATGGCCACGTCCAGAGGGTGGATCAGGTAGGGCTCTCCGGACTGACGAACGTGCCCGGCATGAGCTTTTGCTGAATACACATACGCACGATTGATCTGCTCTAGGTCGGCATTGGGATTGTAGCTTTTGACCTTCTCGAGTATGTCGCCTAATCTGACCATATTTCCAGTAAACAAAGTCCTGTTATGTGGTTCTTTATATTGGTCGCAAAAAGTCCGTGAGCTGCTTTTTGCTCCTCGGGCAGGGAAAAGCGTCGTTTTCCCTTCCCTCACGAATCCATAACTCACGTTGCAGGTTATGGATTCGGGCGCCCAAGCTCGGGCGCGATGATAATCTGCAAGTTATTGATCCGGGCACCCACGCTCGGGCGCGATAGTAATTATCAATGACTCAAGGTTTATGTCATTGATTCGGGCACCCCTAATGGGCGCGAGGGGAAAAATCCCCGAACTACACTCATGAGTCGGGGATCTGAAGCATACAGGTAATGACGGTGCTCGGTCAGGAACCGGATTTACCACCAGGAGAAGCTGTGGACAAAGTCACGTCATCTTCAACCTTCTCCTCCTCAGCTTCTGCCAGCAGTGCCCTTTCCCGAACGAGCCGCCTTGCCACCCTTAGTGCCTTCATTTCCTCTATTGTACCAGGGATAATCACCCCGCTTGCGATCTCCTCTAAAGCTACTACAACAGGTTTTGACCCATCTTTCCCCTCGACTAGCTTGTCCGCGCCCGAGTTCAGTTCCTTTGCGCGGGACACCGCCATCATGGTCAGATGAAAACGATTCGGATACTTCTTCAGGGCTTTTTCAAATATGTCAGGTGTCATTCCTCTCATTGCCTCCTGTATGTCATTCAGTGCGCCGTGGCACACCGCAGCGTTCAGCCACAACGATACATCTGAGTGTATCTGCAGCTATTTCCAGATCATCGTTCGCGATAGCATAATCGTAAAACCCGATCAGGGCAAGCTCCTTATCGGCCTGCGCCAAGCGCACCTCTATTTCCTCCGGTTTTTCCGTTCCCCTCTCCTGGAGTCTCCTTACCAGTTCCTCTCTTTGGGGCGGAATAACGAATATTAATACGGATTCAGGAAACCTTTCCTTTATCTGGCGGCCACCCTGCACGTCGATATCCAGAAGTACATCACTCCCGACGGCCAGTATTTCTCCTGTGGCCTTCCTGCTGGTTCCGTAAAACTCTCCGTAGACGTTTGCCCATTCTACAAATTCATCCTCTCCGATCATCCGCTGAAACTCGTCTGACGAGACAAAATTATAATCAATCCCATCCGCCTCTACAGCGCGGGGCTGCCTTGTAGTGTGGGATACGGAAACAGCAAGGTCCGGCAGCATCTCAAGAAGCTCACCTATCAGGGTCGTCTTACCGCCACCCGATGTGGAAGATATAACGAATAATATACCCTTTCCCCTGCGTCCGTTTTCACCTTCAAAGTCCGTCATGCATTCCTCACGTGTTCGGATCAAGTTGCTGGTTATTAGTTGTTGGTTGTTGGTTAGAACTATCAACTAACAACTTGCAACTGACAACTATTCAATATTTTGAACCTGCTCCCTCACCCTTTCCAGTTCAGTCTTGAAATCCACAGCAATCGAAGAGAGATCCACGACTCCCGCCTTTGAACCAATTGTATTTACTTCCCTGACGAGTTCCTGGATCAGGAAATCCATCCTCCTGCCTGCCGGGCCTCCCTCTGAAAGCGCTTTCTCCATTGCATCAAGGTGGGTCTCAAGTCTGGACAGCTCCTCGGAGACATCAGCCTTTTGCGAAAGTAGGGCTATTTCCGCTTCGAGTCTCTGATTGTCAATCAACTCGTTTTTCTCAATTCTCTTCAGAAATTCGTCCAGGTTTTCCGCGATCCTTTCTGGAACGGATTCAGCCAGGGGAGGCATTTTCATGCTCATGTCCCGGAGATTCTTCAGCCTTTCAGCAAGGTCTTTCTGAATTGCGCTGCCCTCCTGAACCCGGTGCTCACTCATTCTATCCAGAGCCTGACCAGTAACAGTCAGAACCACATCGGCAAGACCTTTTACATCAGCTTTTTCGTTCCATCTGACTACATCCCCGACAGAAAGAACATGCTCCAGTTTGACCTCATCGCCCGAAAGCTCGGCAACACCCTCAAGTGCAGTTAACACCTGCCGGGCCTTTTCAATATCTACGCTAAATCCCTTGATCCCGCCCTCGATGGAGATATATATCTCTATTTTCCCCCTGGAGAACCTCTCCCGAGCGTTTTTTTTCAGTTCGTTGTCCAGGAACAGCAGGTCCTTTGGAGCCCTGACGGAAACCTCCAGAAAGCGGTTGTTGAGGGACCTTACTTCCACGGTCACCCTCCCTGCCTCCCAGTCGGACTCGGCCCTGCCGTATCCAGTCATACTTTTTAGTGTTTCAGCTCCAGGTGACAATTATTCTCCTTTCGGTTTTGTTATTGTCGCAAAAAGTCCGTGAGCGGCTTTTTGCTCCTCGGGAAACGAAAAGCGCGGTTTCCGCTTTCCTCACGAGTCGATTAATTGCTACGCAAAATATCGATTCGGGCGCCCCTAATGGGCGCGTTGATGACACTTACTAGATCGGGCAGAACTTCACTTCCCACTCTTTTTCAGTTTGGCTATCTCCTCCTCAAGCTCCCCGATACGCTTATTGTAGAATTCCTCTACCTGGTAATGTGTCTTGAGGATCCCGTCGACCTTGCTCTTAAGGACAGCTTCTATTCGCCTCTCCTCCCGGGACGTGTCCTTTTCCCTGCTACGAAGCGAAATTCTATCCTCAGAGGTATTATGCAATCCGACTATGGTCTCCATGGTGTCAATATCGATAGGAGCAGCCACTCTGTGATTGAATTCTCCCGCATCTACATTCAGAGACCTCGCGTCTCTGGCAACCAGTATCAGTGTACAGGACCTTATTTCCAGCACGTTCCTGATCAGCCAAGCCGCAAGGTACGGGTCCATGCCCTTCAACGAGTCGTTGATGAGAAGGATATCGGGTACTTCCTTTTCCAGTATCTTGATCATGTTTGAGGAATCATCTCCCTCGGTAAATGTGTACCCCTTTCGGGAACAATAACCTGACACTCTGGAAGAAAAATCCCTGTCGCCACTGCTGACAATCATTATCTCGAGCTTATGCTCTTCGGACTTTTCATGAACAGGTTCGGGCTCTTCTTCCGGAACCGAAATATCAGGTGCATCGATTGCCATTCGGTAGAATGCATCCAGGAACTCGGCTATCTGGAACGGCTTGTCGAGATATTCGTCTACATTGTACTCGTCCTGGATCTTTGCCTTGTATTTATATTTTTTATATACAGCCGTGAGTATCATTATTCTGGCTTTCTGTCCCGATTCCTCCTTTATCATCCTGCTCAACTCGAATCCGTGCAGTTTCGGAAGCATTGCATCCGTTACAATAAGGGAGGGACGCTCTTTCCTGAATATTTCAAACCCCTCCTCACCATCCCGGGCCGTCAGAACCTTTAAGCCCTCCTCTTTCAGGATCTGCTCCAGGAGAAGGAGGATCTCCCTTTCATCATCTATCACCAGAACCTTTGTTCCGGTCAGGTCGGCACCTCTGGAAGACTTTTCCGTTTGAGATTCCTGTGTTTCATCACTGACCTTCTCGGCATTTTTTCTTATGTTCTCCGCCTTCCTGGCTGCCTTCTTGTCATTGAGGTTTTTCTCAAGTATTTCGAACAAGGATAGGGCCTGTCTCGCCTGGTCGTCCTTTTCAAGCTTTTCGGCAAGGTCGTAAAGGGAATCGGTCGACAGCTTTGTTGCAGTCTTGGATGAAGTCAGCTGATCTATAACGGAAATAGCCTCTGCGTTTTCCGGATCGAGCTGCAGCGCTTTCATGAGAAGTTCGAAGGTTTCCTCATGTTTCTTTTCGTTATTTACAAGCCTGGCAGCTCTGACATAGCCCTGCGCAGCATGGAAGGGCATTCCCGCTTCATCGTTCAGTGAAGCAAACTTGATCCAGCCGTCCAGGCTCTCGGGAAGGAAACTCGTTACTTTATCATATACGGACACGGCCATTATCAGTTTGCCATTCTGACGGTACATGTCGGACAGGGAATCGTACACCTTTACCGCGGAGTCAAGGTCTTCCATTACAGTGTAAATCTCCGCAAGCAGGTAATAGGAATCCTGATTTTCGGGAAAGTCCCTCAGCATTTTCTTCAGGACAACTATTGCCTTGTTCATATTCCGGTGAGGGCTGCTCTGATCTGAAAACAGCCTGGCGGCGGAAAGGTAGTGTTTGGCAGCCTCGGTGCTGTCTTCTTGTTGCTGATAGATCTGGCCGAGTTTGTTGTGAATGTCCGGCTTGTGCGGCTGCTTTTTTAACTGGATAAGGAGATCGTCTATGTTTTCCATATTATTTTATACCGTAATGCGTAATTAATAAAAACAGGCGTTGGGCTCTGGGCTAACAAACAGCACCACAACCTTACTCTTCCTCTCCCAGCAATGGAGGGGTGAAAATAAGTAATCCAATGTCTAATATTCCAGTTTCCAATACTCTAATATCTAACCCCACAATTTCTTTCTCTGCGGCCCCCTGTGCTAACCCCGCGGAGCAGCCTTAAAGTGGCTGCACTGCGTTAAAGGCTCTTATCTCTTCATCAGGTGAAACCCAAACCAAGGCCTGCTCCTATCCCCCATATCCCCTTTATCCCTGTTAGAATACATCGCCTGCCATTCTTTGGCCTTTGGTCTGTCCACAGCCTATAGCCTACCGCCTATAGCCTATGGCCTGGTTTCCCCAATTTCCAATATCCATTTTTTTCCTTGGAACGTGGAACTTGGAACCTGGAACCAGTTTTATCACTAGATAGTTACATTCCACTCGGAAAGATCCCAGGTCAGAACCCTTAAAGGAACATCCCCTACATCATAAAGTACAAGCTGTAGTTTCTCGGGAGATTCAAGCATCCCCTTCCTGGGAAAGGCCACCGTTATACCAACCTCATATAGAAAAATCGGGTTTGCTTCCTTCCCCGCGGAGGCCACATGGCTCATTATAAATTTCCTGTCGGCCAACCCCTCCGTAACAACAGCCTCAACTTCGTTCCCGGCCTGATCTCTCAGGGCCAGGTGTGTGGAAAGAGCGTTGGCATATCCCGGAAACCCATCCTTCAGATTCTTGGTAAATACCGTCACGTAGAAGGATCTTTCCAGCTCAAAGGTGTCGAAAAGCTTTGCAAGAACCCTGCTCAGTCGATTGCCGGTCCAACTCTCCTTTTCAGCGGCGAACTGAATTGCAGCCAGCAACTCTTCCCTGCTGTGCAACGTCGCCTGGACCCTCACGTCTTCCGAGACGGACTGCACTGTCTGCTTTCTCCAGAGCTCTTCGTAGTCGAGCTTTCCCGCTTTTTCCAGGAGAGCGGCTCTTGTGACGTCTCCGGAAGTTACATTATGAGAACTGCTTACGTTCCGGGATTCTCTGGCATCCCCTTTCAATGAGGACAGCGTCAGATATCCAGCGAAAAAGACCAGCAAAGCGAGGAGCAGAATAATAGCTATAGTCGTTATTCTTCTCCTGCCGATGACGACCTCCAGTGGTCTGGAAGTATCCTTGATATGCATGGGGTACAGATGGCTCATCTCTTCCCCCACTATCTTCATCCTCTCTTGATAGGACTTTTCGACCAGGTTTTTTAGTTCGTCCTCCGTGACCCGGCGCCTGTCTCTTTCACGGCGGTGTTCCGTTCTCTCTTCCTCGAGAGTCTGTAACATGGTCTGGAGTTTATCCTCCAGTCGATTCTCCCTCTCCTTCTGTTCAACAAGGGCCGTCTGGGCTTCTGTAACTGTCCTTTCAAGAACGCTCTCAAGCTTGTCCAACCGATCGGAAAACTCCTTTCGCACAGTGTCATACATATCTGTCTGATCATCTGTTTTTATGGAGTCAACCCAACCGTTGAGGGATTCAGCCTCAATTGTACCACTCTCCTCCAACCGGCCGAGAAGGTACTTGTTTTCCTCCAGGAGTTTATTGTAGCGGCCCTCGATCTCCTTGATCCTTTCCCGCTCTATTTTTATTTCCTCCTCGGATTCCTGAAACCTGACCACCTTTTCCTGTGCCGCTTCAAGCTCTTCCCTCGAACCCTGAAGATCGCGGACTTTTTGACGTTCAGCCGCAAGCTCTCCCTCCAAGGCCTGAAGCTCACGGACTTTTTCCTGCTCGGTCTCCAGTTTTTCACCCAGATCCTTAAGCTGGGCGACCTTTTCGCGCTCAGCAGCAAGTTCCCCTTCCAGAGTCTTCAGTTCACCTGCTTTTCCCCGTTCTTTTTCCAGCTCTTCGGAAAGCTCCCTGGCTTTGTTCACTGTCTCTTCGGCATCAGACTCGGCCTGAGTGCGTTTTTTTATCTCCTCTTCGTGCTCTTTTTCCAGCTCTTCCAGAGTCGATCTGCCCCGCTCCAGATCCTCCTCCAGAGTGCTGACCTTCCCCGCTTCGGTTTCTGAAACAGTCAATTTCTCTTCCAGAGATCTGACTTTGTCTTCAAGCTCCATCCGCGTCTCAGCCTGATCAGCAAGAATCTTCTGCTGATTTTCCAACTCCTCTCCCAGGGCCTCGATCTTCCCGTCCCTTTCGGTAACCGTTTCCCTTGTTTCGTTAAGGTCACTTTCGGTCTGCTCGAACTTTTGAGCCGCCTCTAACGCATCCTTTTTGGCGCCGGCCATATCATCTGCCAGCTTATCCCCCTCTTCTTCCAGAGATCTGATACGTTCCTTGGTAGTGCTAAGCTCGTCGCTAATTGACGAGATGCGTTTTTCCTGCTCCTGCACAACTTCCGGGTCAGGACGGTTTTCCTCCAGTTCCCTGTTAATCTCCTTGAGCCCGTTTATCTCCTCGGCATGCTCGTTCATCTTAGCCCTGAGGTCTACGGTTTCACTCTCCAGGCGCTCATGTACAGCGCTCATATCTGCAAGCTTGAGTTTCTGTCCCTCCCACTCTTTTTCAAGGATCTTCTGTTCCTCTATTTTTTCGTTCAGCTGTTCAGCAAAATCATCCCGCGCGCGGGACAGCTTTTCGATGATCGCCTTATCCCTCGAAGCTCTCTCCATCTCAACTGAATGACTTTTCACAATGGCCTTTGCCTGATCCTCGATCTCATGCTTGGCACCAATAGCCGCCTCGAGATCCATTTTCTGTTTCTCGTCTTCATCCCTTGCATGCTCCAGCGACTTACCGACATCCTCCGCCCTCTTGGTGGCAAGGGTCAACTTTTCCGCGAACTGCCGTTCCCTGTCCTTACACTCACGCTCCAATGCTTCAAACCTGGTCAGAATATCGTCCTTTTTTGTACTGATTGTGGCTAGCTCCGAAAGAAGCTCTTGTTCGATCTTTTTCTGTTTCTGGACCGTCTCCTCAGAACTCTTGAGCCTGGCCGCCATCTCATTGAGCTTTTCGCCCTGAAGGGCCAGGGCATCCGGACTGGATGCTGACGGGATATCTGTTGGCAGGATGAAATCAGTCTTCTGCTCCACTCCCGACTTTTCTTCCATTCTGTGTTTCACACGGTCGCTGTCCTTCAGTAAATGAACAACTCTGAGTAGCTCGGTTTTTTTAAAGGGCTTCTGAATATAGGCGTCAGCGCGATGCTTGAGGGATGAATGGTGTTTGAGGGACTCTTCGTCCATCCCCGCCGACATTATAGCTACTGGTATCCAGGCTGTTTTAGAGTCTTTTTTCAGGATTTCGCAGACGACAACCCCGTTAATGGACGGCATCTGTGCATCCAGGAGGACAAGATCGGGGAGTGTCTCCCTCGCAATATTGAGCCCATCTTCTCCATCCCGGGCCTTATGAACGATCATCCCCTCATCCTCGAGGAAATTCGACACCATGTTGAGTACGTAATCAGAATCGTCTACCACAAGCACCCTGAATTGTTCATCCCCGACGACAGGAACAGCCCTGTCCTTAACCGGAGGCGTCGGACCCCTGTCAGGAACAGGTTTGGGTACGGGAGGACCTTCAATCAAGGCTTCAATCTTCTCTTCGATGATCTCCCGCTCAATGGCCAGAGCCTTGGTATCGATATCAGAGAGAGCTTTTGAGAGCATATCGAAAAGCTCTTTGCCCGAAAACGGTTTTAAAAGATAACCATCGGCGTGTACCCTCAACTGGGCGTGTTTTTCCAGCAGGTCTCTTTCCACCTTTCCGGACATCATGACAACAGGAATATGTGATGTGTCGGGAGATTCTTTAAGATGCCGAAGTAAAACAAAACCCTGCACTTTCGGGATCTCTATATCGGTAAGGATGATGTCGGGCAGTTCGGACCGTGCAAGAGCAAGGCCCTGTTCACCGTCAGATGCGTTGATAACGTCAAAATCCGTCTCGGAGAGCAGATCGTTGACGTAGGTCTGGAAAAAGAGGTCGTCCTCAATAACGAGAACCTGCTTTGCTTTCATTTCACTCCCTGAAAGCGATCCTGCTGAATGAATGCCCTTAGTACAAGAGATGGGCCTTCCTGATAGAAATCATAACCGATCCTCGATGGAATGATTTCCACTGAAACTTTTACACCGGTGGATCCTGGAGACAGATCCTCGGTATAGATCTCACCTACAATACGTCCCACGCCATCGAGATGTCCGGGTAAACCGGTTTTTAATGTTGGAAAAAGTATCTCTATCCACTTCCTCGAGAGCTTAGCCGATGTTGATACGGAGTAATCCACCAATCCGTTAGTGGCGAAAATGACCAGGGCCTCATTGGGCGTTTCAACGATGGAAATATTATCCAGAATTCCGGGAGTACCCTCATTTTCGAAGGCCTTTTCCACTTTTTCGGCAACCACGCCAGGTTTTGGTGCCGTTTCATCGACAGCCATACTGTTACTGGCAAAGTCGGTGGATGTATTCATGGAAACTCCTGTTACAGGTGGTTCGGTTGAAGTAGGGCTCTCACCCACCGCCAGTGACGAGGCAATGGACAATAACAGGATTAAGGGAGGTAACGCCGCAAGCCATACAGCGCGTCCAGGAAACATCTGATCCTCTCCAGGCGATCCGATCCACCACTGAGCATAAACCAGCCAGGTTCCCGGCCTCCCACTGGTAGTACCGGAGCTTCAGCACAGGTTATCGGAGGTTTACGGCCTCACATATCTCCTTAACTGGAAACAATTATCATGCGCCTTTGTGCCTGTCAAGGTTCATCGATGTCTTCTGCCGCTGTAACATCGTAGAAAATCTAGGTTTTTCCTGCTCGCCCTCAGGGATACAGGGGAAAGTCCGCAAGGCCCACGTCCTCGCCAAAACCGAACATGAGGTTCATGTTCTGGACAGCCAGACCGGCGGCGCCCTTAACAAGGTTGTCCAGAACAGATATAACCACTACCTTGCCTGTCCTTTTGTCATATCTGGGGGCCAGAATACACTGGTTTGTCCCGCAGACATCCTTAAGACCCGGAAGGGGCGCGCTTAAATCTCTCACAGTAACAAAGGGCTCAGCCAAGTACCTTTTCCTGTACAGTTCCACAAGGGAACCTTCATCCATGTCATCCAATGAACTGGCATAGATGCTTGTAAGGATACCCCTGCTGACAGGAAGCAGGTGCGGAGTGAAGGTGAGTTTCACATCAATCTGACAGATACCTCCCAGTTCCTGTTCCATTTCGCAGATATGCCTGTGCGTCCCCGCGATGCTGTAGGCACTAAAGTTTGAATATACCTCCGGAAAGTGGAGGTTTGGCTTCGGTTCTCTTCCCGCACCGCTGACCCCTGATTTGCTGTCTGCGACAATGGAATCGAGGCCCACCAACCCTTCCTCCAGCAAAGGTATGAGGGCCAGTATTACGCTCACAGGATAGCAGCCGGGGTTTGCGACCAGGGTGGCGTCCGCTATTTCTTCTCTGTAGAGCTCAGGCAACCCGTAAACGGCTTCAGACAGGAGTTCCGGTTGTGTGTGCTCACCGTACCATTTACTGAAAACCTCAGGGTCCCGCAACCTGAAATCTGCTGAGAGATCGATGACCCTTTTCCCTTTCTTGTAAAGATCCGCGGATATGTTCATGGACTCCCCGTGAGGAAGGCATACAAATAGAAGTTCAGCCGCGGATACAGCTTCTTTCACATCAAATTCTGAGAGAACAAGTTCCTGAGCGTTATATAGATGCGGCATTACATCGCAGATGGCCTGGCCGGACCACCTTCTCGACGTCGCGTAAGCAAGCTCCGCCTTCGGATGATTCTGAAGTATCCTTACCAGCTCCATCCCGGTGTATCCGGTTGCGCCTATTATTCCTACTCTGGTCATTTCTCCCTCCGGGTTGAATTACAGTCCAAGGTCCAAGGTCCAACCACGCTTTTAGCGTGGCAGGCGTTCAATTTTATAAACGGTCCAAGACCCAAAATCCAAGGTCCAGGATCGGCCACGCCTAGGCGTGATGTTCCAGGTTCCATGTTCCAGGTTCCAAGTAAAACCAACAACTAACAACCATTAATCACCAGTATTTAATGCTCTAATCTCTAATGCTCTAACCCCACAATTTCTTTCTCTGCGGCCCCCTGCGTTCAGGGCTGTATAGCCCTGTCTGCGGCCCTCTGCGTTAAAGGCTCTTATCGCACTTTAATGTTCTAATTTCTAATGATCTAATGTTCCACATCCAATCTACAATTTCCAATTTCTAATATCTAATTTCCAATATCGAATTTCGAATATCGACTATCCACATTACTAATTGGCATAAAAAAAGGGAAGGACGATACGCCCTTCCCTTTTGACAGTAAATCGATGGATATTAACGTTTGGAGAACTGGAATCTGGCGCGTGCACCTCTCTGTCCGTACTTTTTACGCTCAACTTCTCGGGCATCCCTGGTCAGGTAGCCTGCTTTTTTCAGCGGTTTCCTGAAATCAGGAGAAACATCCAGCAGCGCCCTGCTGATCCCGTGCTTTATGGCACCTGCCTGCCCGCTCACGCCTCCACCTTTAACATTAACGCTGACGTCAAATTTCCCAACTGTGTCGGTAACCTCAAAGGGCTGCATGATGATCATCTTGAGAGTCTCGCGCGCAAGGTACTCGTCGGCATCCTTCTTGTTGATAAGAACGTTTCCTTCCCCCGGCTTGAGATAGACTCTAGCGACGGAAGTTTTTCTCGTTCCTTTTCCGTAATATTTTTCTTCTGCCATTTGCTTACCTCAGGCTCTAGAATGCCACTTTTCGAGGCTGTTGTGCCTCATGGGGATGATCGGGACCCGCGTAAACCTTCAGTTTGTCGAAGATTTTCCGGCCCAGCTTGTTCTTGGGCAGCATACCCTTCACTGCCTTCCTGACGAGTTCTTCCGGCTTCTTCTCCAGGAGATCCTTTGCCTTGATACCCTTGATGCCGCCGGGGTATCCAGAGTGCCAGTAATACACCTTTTCATCAAGCTTGTTGCCGGAAAGGATCACCTTGTCCGCGTTGACAACCACAACGAAATCGCCGGTATCAACGTGGGGTGTAAAAATTGGCTTATCCTTTCCCCTGAGTATCAGGGCTATCCGGCTTGCCAGGCGGCCGAGCACTTGGCCTTCAGCGTCCACCACAACCCAGTTTCTTTCAAAATCGCCTTTTTTGGCGGAGTAAGTTTTCATGTTTTTCAAGTTCCTCACTGAATCTGATTACACAAGAAGAAAACGAATAGCGGAAATTAGTATATATCCGGGTAGATGTCAATAGTTTATCGGGAGAAGGGAGGAGGGAGAAGGCAGAAGGGGGTTAAGAGTAGTCATTGCAAGGAGCTTGCGACACGGCAATCTTGTTGTACATTGATCTTGGATTTTGGATCCTGGACCGTTTATAAAATTGAACGCCTGCCACGCTAAAAGCGTGGTTGGACGTTGGCCATTGGACAGTCGCCCCTTATCAATCTGCTCTGACCCCACAAAGCAAAATCATCAAATTTGGGCTGTCGTATGGCCGCACGGAGAAATTCGTATCACTGGTAGCGGTATTTTGATAGGTTCGGATTTGTTTTAAGGCTACCTTGGAAATATTTGTGAATATATCGCAAATCCTGTTATGAATAGGCGGATTTCGAACATTTCCGGTAAAGGAACTCTCCAACGATGACCGAACGGGCCACCCGCATCGCCTTCACCTTCTTGCTGCTGGGCGCCGTCTGCATCGCCTTCGCACCCATCTTCGTGCGCCTCTCCGAGTTGGGGCCGACGGCGACCGCCTTCTACCGCCTGTTGCTGTCGTTGCCGGTGCTGTGGCTATGGAGCGACATCGATAGACGGAAGCCAGACAGCGGCAACCGCCCTGTCGGAACCGGCGACTACCTTGCCCTTTCCCTGGCCGGTATCTTCTTCGCTTGCGACCTGGTGGTCTGGCATTTGTCGATCACCTATACATCTGTGGCCAACGCCACCCTGTTCGCCAACTTCGCACCGATCTTCGTAACCCTCGGCGGCTTCCTGCTATTCAAGGAACGGTTCACCGGCACTTTCCTGGCCGGCATGGGGCTTGCGATTGCCGGCGCCGTGGTTCTGATGGGAGTGAGTCTGACACTTAGTATGCAGAGCTTGGCCGGAGATGCCCTGGGACTGCTGACAGCGGTGTTCTACGCCTGTTACATCCTGACGGTGAGCCGTTTGAGGGCGCGCTTTCCGGCCGTCGTCATCATGAGTTGGAGCAGTCTGGTCGCCGCCGCCTTCCTGCTTCCTGTAACCCTGGCCATGGGCGAAGGACTGCTCGCGCCGACCCTTTACGGCTGGGCGATACTGCTGGGGCTGGCATTGGTCAGCCACGCCGGCGGACAGAGTCTGATCGCCCATGCCTTGGGGCGGCTGTCGGCGGCGTTTTCCTCGGTGTCCTTGCTTTTGCAGCCGGCTGTAGCGGCATTGCTGGCCTGGATCATCCTTGATGAGTCGCTGAGTCCCTTGCAGGCCGTTGGCGCGGCTGTGATTTTGGCCGGCATTCATCTGGCTCACCGCGGCAGCCGCTGACCGTCTCTCTTGGCAAAAGTGCTCTGACCCCGTTTCTATGTTTGGGTAGATGTCAATAGGTTAGTGATAGGGAGGAGGGAAGAGGGAAGAGGAAAGAGTTTTTTTATATAAAGATATAAAAGCCTTTAACGCAGAGGGCCGCAGGCCGCCCATTCGGGCGGATCGCAGGGGGCCGCAGGGAAAAATCTGTGTTTGGGTTTTATTTAAAGATATATGAACTTGGACCGCAGCGTCACGATCCTGGATTTTGGACCCGGGATATTGGATTGTGTATTAAAGACGTTGGACCTTGGACGTTGGACGTTGGACGCGATCCCGTCGCTTATTAGCGCGTCAAATCTCCCCCCATCACCTCCACGGCATAGAGGATCACGAATACAGCGATGAAACCCATGAAGAGTATCGGGGTCCATTCCCCCTCAAGTATCCACCAATCCTCAAGATAGGGATATTTGTCCCAGAAGGCATCGCCCAGTTTGGGAGCCATGAAATTGAGCACGCCCAGTAAAAAGAAGGGAGTTACTGAAATTATCAGGACCGCTATCTTCACTACCCTGTTGGATACCGGCACTTTCAGTATATCCCGCTCCACCAGGATTCCAAGGACAACAAAGGGCACACAGAAGACTATAACCTTTGCCGTAAAGACCAGGATGTCCTTCCAGTGGGCAGGATCGATGCCGGTGGCGCTTCCCAGAACAGGTATAAGAAAGTCCAATAAATTATCCTCCGGGGGCATGATATGCCAGGCGCATACATGTGTCAACAGACTGCGCCTGTGTTCAACGTTCAACGTTTAACGTTCAAGGTTTTATCCTGAAACATATAATCTGGAGATACTTACTTTCTGAGGAAAATGTGTATTAATGCTATTGATTTAGTACTTCACAAATTGACGTTGAACGTTGAACAATCAACCTTGAACTCTCCCAAGCCCACAAAACACTGGATATTTACCTCGTGTAGTTTAAGATTATCTGAAAACAGGAGGATAACCGATGAATAAAGTCCAATTAAAGGCAAACACGTACCTTTGTCCCGTTCCGGCGGCCCTGGTTTCCTGTCAGGACAAAGGTGGCAGGCCAAATATAATAACGATCGCCTGGACCGGGGTTGTCTGCTCTGACCCCCCTATGCTGAGTATAAGTATACGGCCCAGCAGGTACTCCCACGGCATAATCAAGGAAGCCGGCGAGTTCGTCGTAAACATCCCCTCGGCAGATATAATCCGCAAAGTTGACCTGTGCGGGATCATCTCGGGCAGGGATTCGGACAAGTTCGAAAAGGCCGGTCTTACTCCTTTACCTGCATCACATATCTCCGCTCCCCTGATAAAAGAGTGTCCAATAAATATGGAATGCAGATTGGCTGAGATCGTACCCCTAGGTGTCCACGACATGTTTCTTGGGGAAATAGTAGCAACTCATATTAATGAAGACTGCGTTGACGATAGTGGAAAGGTAAACGTGGGGAAGATCGATCCCCTTGCCTACACACCGCCGGACAGGTCCTACAGATCCATGGGAGATGTGTTAGGTAGTTATGGCTTCGCGCGGAAAGCGTAAAGAGTAGTTCAAGGTTGAAAGTTAAAAGTTAAAAGTGACTTTAATACCAAATATTTTATTAAAGCTATACTTTAGGTATATAGAGCATATGGCTGTTATCACAGAGTTTTAATAGCATACTATCTTTAATTGATACTCTGCACAGTCCGCTGAATGCACGTTATCTATTAATATGATTTCTTGTACTTTAAACTTTTGACTTTCAACCTTTAACTTTCAACTACTCGGTCTCTTTTTGTACAAAAAGAGTCTGTGTGGGATACGCAAATTCGATACCGGCTGTCTCGAACTGCTTCATGATCTCCAGGTTAATTTGCTGCTGGATGTCCATGTACAGAGCATAGTCCCTGTCCTTGACATAGTACACGACCTCGAAATCGAGGGACGAATCGCCGAAACGCTTGAAGTGCGTGCGATCAAATCGCGCCATTTCCAGGGCTTCAACGATCTCCCGTATTATTCCCGGGATAGCCTCAACCTTCTCCGATGGGGTCTGGTAGGTAACTCCAAGTCCGAACACTACTCTTCTCTCCTTCATCCTGCGGTAGTTGCGGACCCTGCTGTTCAGAAGATCCGTGTTGGAAAACACTATCTGCTCCCCGGAAAGACTCGTTACCCTGGTGGTTTTTATGCCTACATGCTGCACCACACCACTAAGGTCCCCAACGATAATGAAATCCCCTACTTCGAATGGACGGTCAAGCACGATCGACAATGAAGCAAACAGGTCTCCCAGGATGTTCTGAACGGCCAGCGCAATTGCGATACCGCTTATTCCTAGTCCCGCAACCAGCGCCGTCACCTCTATCCCGAGGTTGTTGAGGGCCAGCAAGGCCACAAAGGACCAGAGCACTGCCTTGGCGATCCAGGAGATGGCGGAATAGGCCGCGAGGCTTATTATTTCGTCTTTATCCTCCTTCTTGCTCTTTCTGTTGATCAGGTAGACGATAACTCCGTTACCCCACAGGCCAAGCTGCAGGAAAAGGGCGACGGAAGCGAGGCTGCCCAGGAGGAATTCCACCTTCTTGGGAAGGATGAGGAACAGGGATCCGGCGAAGACGGCGATGGCCAGCATATTGACTTTCCACGTCTTGCTGATTATTTCAACGGCAAGGTCGTCGAGATCCGTTTCGGTCCTTTCCGAAATCACCCTTAGATGCCTGTCGAGCACTTTCCTGATGGAGAGAAAGATAAAGTAGACCAGGACCATTACGAGCGCAGCTACCAGCCATTTGAGAAGATGATTTCCCAGCAGTTCCATCTCCAGTATCGTCTCGAAATTCAAGTTACACCTCCCGCGATCTTTCCCTGGTTCCGGTTTATTTCATCACAGTTATTTTTATCAGACATCACTCCACAGTCAAGTCGGTTGTTAATGCATGCTATTTCGGGGATCTGAACTGACTTGATCATTTGTCTCCCGTTCCCGTATCCAGGCCCTCTAGTATCTCCTCCAGGATCTGGAGGTTTACCACATCGTCCCTGTTGTAGGCGAGAAGCTTTTCCAGGGCGTCCTCATCCCCCATCTCTACATAGCGCTGCCACAAGTACGGCGCCATGGCACTGTCGTCCATTTCCGAGGGCCTTGGTATCCCCAGAAGGACCTCTACCCTCTTGAGCCCCCCCTTAATGCCTCTGCGCCTGCACTCGAAAAGCAGGTCCGTGTGCCCTGCAAGGTCTCTGATATCCAGACCGGTGACTTTCTTAATGAAGGGAAGGTCGAACCGTGTTCCGTTAAATGTAACGACAGTATCCACGCCAGCGAGGGCAGCTTCGATCCCGATGTCCGTAACATCCCATTCCAGGAGCTGGACCAACGGTTTTTGGGGAATGTGGATACCTATAACACTTATACCGGAATCGTAGGTAGTTTCGATGTCCAGGTAAGCGCGGTTTGCCTCTTCTGTCATTATGATCCTACTCTAACCTCGGCACCCTTTGGTTGAGTCGAGGTACAGTTGTGCTCCGCACCAGAATTCAGAAGTCAGTAGTCAGAATCCAGAATACCGTGCATAGAATAGAATGCAAATGAGCCTGATTTCCTTATTCTGACTTCTGTATTCTGGGTTCTGTATTCCTGCCAAATATACCCCGTTGATCATTGAGCGTTGGACGTTGGACTAGCTCGCTCCTTATCATCCAGGGCTACAAGAAATTCAGCGCCCAGCAGAAGCAGCGCGGCAGAAAAATACACGAAAACAAGGAAGGCTATCACTGAGGCCAGGGGTCCGTAGACCACACTCAGTGGGACTGCCTTGGAAGTGTACCAGACAAAAAGGGTCCTTATGAGTTCCCAGGCCACGGTGAGACAGGCTGAGACCAGTACAGAGGTCCCAAAGGGCGGCCTGACTCTGGGAGCAAGATATAAAAGTACAAGGAATGTCATGAAAACGAAAAGAGACGGGCTCCACCTGAGGTATAGCATCTCACCTATCCCGCTCAGCGGTACACCGGCAAATACTATATTCTTTCCTGCCATCCACGAAAAGGCCACTGCGGCAAAGTGCGATGAGACGATGGCTATCCCCAGAACCAGCACCATGAGCTGTCCCCAGATCAACCCCCTTAAAATGGACCTGCCGGCGGGAGCGTGCCCGAAGATCTGCGCAATAGAGTGCTCGATCGTCCTGAAGACCATGCCCGCGCCGATGAACAGGGCGACAAAAGCAAGGCCGTTCATTATACCACTGCCTCCCACCAGAGCGTGTATCTGCTGTGTAAGGCCGGGCACCTGCCCCGGGAAGATCCTCCCGAAGAGTTCAAGGATCTCCAAGGTAGCCCGCTGAGAGGACCCGATCAAGGTTCCCGCTATAACCACTGAAAAGTAAAGAAGCGGAAGAAGGGAAAGGAGGGCATAGTAGGAAATAGCGGCTGCGAGAAGGTGGCAGCGATGGGCAAAGAACCCCTTGAGGGCACTTACGAATACTTTTATCAGGTTCACTTGGCTTGACCCCTAGGCGAATTTTCTTCTCTCGCGTCCCCTGCGGAAGCGCAGCCTGATGGGCGTTCCATCAAAACCGAACTCCTCTCGAAAACGGTTTTCCAGATACTTTATATAGTTATCCCTTATCTGACCGGGCCTGTTTGTAAAGATCAGGAAAGTGGGTGGATGAGTCCCCACCTGGGTTGTGTAGTAGAAGCGTATCCTCCTGCCCCTCACAAGGCTGGGCTGATGGCGCTGAACTGCGTCCTCAAGAGCTGTATTCAGCGTGCTCGTGGCTATCTTCACACCGGCCTGCTCATAGACCGCCTCGACAATCTCGAATATACGTTCAACCCTGAGTCCGGTCAATGCGGACATGGAGATAACCGGCGCATGGGGAAAGAAGAACAGCTTGTCCTTCATGTTTTTCGTCATCTTGTCGAAGGTCTTGTCGTCTTTTTCCATGAGATCCCATTTGTTAAGACCCAACACCATGCACTTCCCTCTGTCCTGTGCAAGACCGGCGATCTTCACATCCTGATCCACGACACCTTCCGTTGTGTCAAGAAGAAGGATGCACACATCGCACCTCTCCAGAGCCGATACGGTTCTCATGACAGTAAGGCGCTCAACATCCTTTTTAATACGACTTTTCTTCCTCAAACCTGCCGTGTCAACAAAAAGATACCTTCGGCCGTCGCGCTCCACAATTGTGTCAACGGTATCAGCTGTAGTACCTGGGACCTCAGAGACAAGGAGCCTTTCCTCCCCGAGAATCCGGTTTATCAGTGTTGATTTACCCGTATTTGGTCTTCCCAGTACCGCAACCCTTATATCGAACTCCTCGGAAGAGTCGATCTGCTGTTCGGGAATCCTTTCAACCAGGTGATCCAGGAGCTCTGCCACTCCCATACCGTGCATTGCCGATATGGGAAAGATCGGCTCCATTCCCAGGCTGAAAAACTCCCCGACCTCGTCGGTACGCTTTTTCCCCTCGCATTTATTAACAGCCAGCATCATCGGTTTTGCCGTTTTCCGGAGAACCTGGGCCACTTCTATATCTACCGGTGTCACACCGGTCCTTACGTCCAGAACAAAAATAATGATATCCGCCTCTTCGATTGCCAGCATTGCCTGTTTTTTTATCAGGGAGAATATCCCTGTTTCAGCAACGGGATCGAAACCGCCGGTATCCACTAGAACAAACTCTCGATCAACCCACGTAGCCACACCGTAATTCCGATCCCTCGTCACACCGGAAACATCTTCCACTATAGCCTTCCTCTTTCCCAGGATCCTGTTAAAGAGAGTTGATTTGCCCACGTTGGGTCTGCCAACAATAGCTACAACCGGCATTTTCTATCCCCTATACCCTAGAGAAGCCAGAAACTCATCTTGAAGCAGGATTATCCTCTTCCCCACAGCGTTGGTAATTGCAACTGAAAAATAGTGACCGCTCTGCAGCTCGGAAATAACAACCGGAATAAGCGTCTCACCGTATTTCTTGAGAAGAAAATCTACAAATAGAAGGCTGACTGCATAGGCTTTCACCCGGTCCTCGTGGTGCATCTCGATAAACGTTTCATCGAGATCACCCAGGGAACGGAACCAGTTATCATCAACCAGACCCCTAACGTACAACCTGACTTGCGCCATTTCTTCAAATGTATACTCCTCCCCAAGCCTCTGGGCGACACCTTCGTGAAACCAGGCCGGAATGCGTCCGCCAGCCCTGTGAAGAAGCGCGTGGATCATCTCATGCCTGACCGTATCAATAAGCACCCGAGTGTCATACAGTTCCTTACCCGGATATAGCCTGATTCTTCCATCGTAGATCCCCGTCAGGTATGGGTCGGGAGAACTGCCCCTGTCACCCAGTTCTTCAGTCATTATCAGAACTTCAATGGGATCTCTTGGGAAAACGCCCAGCAGGGCTGTCAGGTTGTCCATCTGTTCCTGAAGAACAGACATCAGTTCCCCCTCAAACTCCAGTTTTCTCTCGCCGCTGTACAGGAGCCTGAAGTTGCGTCCCTGCTCAGTTACCATTCCCTCATTCTCGGCAATTACCTTGTCAAGATGCGCAAGCAGTGTTTTAAGATCCATTCTGTCAGGCTGGGAAGCCATCAAGTCTTCCACGTAGTTACGCGCCTTACCGTAACTGCCGGCGCGATATTGAATCATGGCTAACCTTTCCAAGGCCTCCGGGTTATCAGGCCAGAGCGACATGGCCTCCTCCTGGTACTTATGGGACCCTTCGGTATCACCATCATCTGAGTAGCGCTGACCCAGCCTGGAAATGGCCAGTGAAAGGTTGTGGGCAATTACAATATTTTCAGGATCCTCTGCCCTGGCCTCCCTTAGTTTTACCAAAGCCTGGTCCAGTTCACCCGATTCCAGCAGCCTTGTTCCCTCGGAATTCAGGCCCGAAGCCGCTGTACGCCTTTCTATTGTGACCTTGTCCGTTTGTATCCTGTCGTCAAGCCTGGATTCGTAGATACCGTAGGCAAAAACGCCTACTATCATGGCCAGGGTTATGTAAATAAGGTTTCTCATTGTGTGTATTATTGTATGCGTTCAACGTTCAATGTTCAACGTTCAACGTTATTAGCGGTCAAAGATCCAAGATCCAAAACCAGGCTTTTTTTACCACAGAGTCACAGAGAACACAGAGAGTACAGAGGTTTGGGTTACGGAGTTTGGGTGCGGGGGTATGGGTGTTTACTCCCCTCCCCTGGCGGGAGGGGAACACAAGGGGAGGGGGGATCAACCCATCATTGTGAATCACGACTGTGGCGAGATGCGTTCCGCAGGGGCGACGAAGCAATCTTATCATTGTTTCAAATCATGCTCCGACTCCCTAGCCTACCAGATCCAAAACCTTAAACCCCAAGATACGACCCCCGATCCTTTAAGATCCTTTAATGTCAAAATACATACTCCGGCACCTATGATCTTCGAAAAAAAGAAGTACCCGGATATCAAAAACCGGGTACTCTCTTTTTACCAGACAGAGAGTCTGGCAAAACGCCTGACTG
>SDBU01000279.1_pt1 | contig 73123 bp, 69 predicted proteins | sample 2277071 | NCBI WGS metagenome assembly SDBU01 (sample SAMN10397929, study PRJNA504765) | marine sediment metagenome | isolation source: marine sediment core GS08_GC12, 126 cmbsf | place: Arctic Ocean: Gakkel Ridge, Loki's castle | collected 2008 | reverse complement strand
TAACGCCATACTTGTCGATGCCGTCAAGCTCAAGGCAAGCGATATACACGTTGAACCACAGGAGACATCGGTCCTCATCCGCTACCGCATAGACGGTATCATGCGAGAAATCGTGAAGACAGACAAGCGCCTTCATGCGTCCCTTGTCTCCAGGATGAAGGTTATATCCAATATGGACATCTCCATCCGCAGAAAGCCTCAGGATGGAAGGTCTCAAATTAAGTGGGCAAATAAGACTTATGATCTGAGGGTATCCACCATACCCACTTCATATGGGGAGAAGGTGACCATCCGCATCCTGCCCCAGGATACAGAGGGGATTCGTCTTGAAGGCTTAGGCATAGAGGAAAGGGCCTTTGATGATCTTGCAAAGGCCATAAGCAAGCCCCAGGGGATCATCCTTGTCACAGGTCCTACCGGTAGTGGCAAATCCTCAACCCTTTATGCCTGTCTGAACAGGCTCAATACGCCTTTGGTTAATATCATAACTGTGGAGGATCCCATTGAGTTCCGCATCCCCGGAATCAACCAGATGCAGATAAACCCCAAGGCTGGAGTTACTTTTTCAGCCGGGCTCAGGTCAATTCTGAGACAAGACCCGGATATTGTCATGGTTGGGGAGATCAGAGACAGCGAGACAGCCTCCATCGCGTTCCAGGCCGGACAGACCGGACACCTGGTGCTCTCCACCCTGCACACGAACGATGCCTCTTCTGCCATCACAAGACTTATGGACCTGGGTGTTGCACCCTTTCTTATATCCGCTTCCCTTATCGCAGTCGTGGGACAAAGGCTCGCAAGAAAAATATGTCCGGAGTGCAAGGCGCCAGATTGTCTGAGCCCACAGATCATAGAAAGACTTCCACTCCATAACATCGGGAAGGAAACAACGACTTTTTGGAAAGGAATCGGTTGCGAAGCCTGCCAGTATACGGGATATACAGGCCGTTTGGGTCTATTTGAGATCCTGACGGTAACGCCGTCACTGACGGAGATCATAGCACCAAATGTTTCAGCCCTTACAATCAAGAAAGCGGCAGAAAGGGAAGGCTTTCAATCGATGAGCATGGATGGAATAAGGAAGGCCCTTCAGGGACTGACGACAATTGAGGAGGTCCTTCGTGTGGCCCCTCCTGAGGCTGATGAAGTTCCACAGGTTCCCATTGTGGAGCCTCCTGTCCCGGAGGACACACCAGCAGAAGCGTTTCCGTCCGAGGAACGGCCGGCTTCGGTCGCCAGCGTGCAGCCCAAGAAAATCCTCGTGGCTGACGACAACGAAATCATCCTCAAAGTCCTTTGCAACGTCTTGGAGTCTGAGAACTACCTCGTGACGACGGCAAAAGATGGCTTAGAAGCCTTTAAGCTGGCCGTGCAGGAGAAGCCAGACCTTATAATAACCGATCTTCTCATGCCTAAAATGGACGGCATAACTCTCATAGAGAAGCTTAAATCCCAGTTAAGTACGCGCTATATTCCCATCATAATGCACACTGCCAAGGATGAAGTCGACAGTGAGGTAAAGGGAATTGATGCAGGCGCAGATGATTATCTGACAAAGCCTGTCAAAGCCAAAAGGCTTCTCTCCAGAATAAATAGACTCCTCAGTAGGCATCAATAATACGAGAAATTTGCATGAGAGGATGATTGAAGATCCGTGCAGCCCCGTCAAGACGGGATCTCCGCCACAATTCCGGCGGACACGTCCGCTGTGCTCCGACAAGCTGGAGGGTTGGCGACCATTCTTGCGGTTCAATAAGATCTTTCCTTCATCCACACAAAAATCCCCTCAGCTTTCAGTATGCAACAAGCCCGTTTCCTCAGCCATTGCAATAAAAGCAAGATTTTGATCGAGTCTGTTCTTTCTTGGTAGGGAAATTGCATTGGTTGTTGCCAATCAATCCGGGTTCAATCTGTAGAAGCGGGTAGGGCGACGTAGTACAAGGCAGCGTCACTGGGGTGAGAATGAAGGTTATGCATAAAACCGCCTTCATCATCTATCTTGTCGTTCTGATTTTAGGTCCTCTCCTTTTTGGTGCGGTCCACACCTATGCGTACACAATAATGAGCTTTGGGGGTGTTAACCGCCGCCCTTTTGTTAGTGATAAAGAACATAAAAAAGGACTCTGAAAGCGGTGCGTACTAGTTTCAATTTCCCAACACCAGCCTCAATTTTGCCTTCTTCTTGCTTTTAGTCTTCCTTATTTTTTAGGTCATTCCCTTATCTGATTTTTTCATAGAGTTTCTCTCGCCCGAGCCAAAGGTCGTTGGGGAAAAATCATTGAGAGACGAAATAGAGAAATTTGTATGGAGGCTTTATCCTGACAGGGAAATGGTCCGGGACGTACATCTCGGCTCTAGTACGCCTTGAGGCAAGATCAAGCCGGTTGAACTGGAGGAAAACTCATTCGACTCTAAGAGTTCTCCTAATTGTCCTGTTGCATGTAAATACACACGATGTAGCCGGTTAGCCAAAAGTACTACATAAGATATTGTGGAGCAAAATTAATGGTGTGGCCATCTCACCGATATTCAATTCTTTTTGTGTCTAAGGAATTTGGCCAAAAAACATGCGGACTTTCTTATTTGCAGATTCTCATGATATCAGCTAGTTAACCAGAAGAAATAGAAAGGACCTTAAGCTACAATAGACTACAAACGTTTCACATTTCAATAACTGTCCACGAAAAAATCAGTGCTCTATCGATGGACGGCCTTCCTTCAGTTCGATATTCTTAGTAATTCCGTACAAAAGAGTCCCGTACAAAAGAGCAATTGAAGATCCCTTCAGTCCCGACAAATCAGGACGGGGAATCGGCTCGCTTGTCCACTTCAGACGCATAGAGATCACTACGTATGATGCCTGCCTAACGGGAAAGAGAAGGCCGAGTTTAGCCTATTTCCAACCCATTAGGATGGATGAAACACAATGGCTGCTATTCTTGTTGCGGATAACCTGGACGTGGTGTTTGTGGATTTGTATCTGGACGGACCAGGTGGATGGTATGGGTTGCGCGAGATCAAGAGCCGAGCCCCACCTCACTACAAAACACCTATGATTTTTCGCTTCTGCTCTCATTCCACGGAGGGTGAAATCCATGAGACGTTGAACGCATAAGAAACCATTATCGATACAGCACACTTGGCACAATTATTGTTAGTTATATGCCGTGACGGAAACGCGTACGGTTTCTTGGATTCAGCCGGTTTTCACGATGAGAGCCACATTGTTGAGTCTCCGTCGACATTGAGATTCTTTGGAAGCAAGAAAAGGGAATTGTCATGGAAATTCCCCCATACAATTATGGAATCATTTCTATGGAAATGGTTCCATGCATGTGTATCCAGTACACATTTCGAGCAATTAAGGTGGCGGGACTGAAGCCCAACTGCTCGTCTTAGAGGAGGACAATCATGCATCAGAAATTCAGAATGATGACAGTATTTCTGGTCTTGTTTCTGGGGGTACTTTTTGTTGCCTCGCAAAGCCAGGCCGCAACGCCGATGGCTGAGCCCTCAGGCCTCCGGAGTAAGGCCATTGGCCAATCAGACACCAAGGTTTTTCGAATTGCCCAGAGCAAACAGACTGATAAAAGCGGCACGGTGGGGTGCGAGGGGGCTCTGGAAATGGCGCAGGCGGTAGCAAAGAAAGCCGAGGCTGCTGCTGAAAAAGCGACTGAGGCGACCGATAATGCCAGGAGAGCGGGAGAGGCCTTAGACCGAGCTAAGGAGGCGGGAGAGGCCACAGAAAGGATCAAAAGAGCGGCGCAAAAGGCCTTGGAAGCGGCAGAAGAAGCGATGAAAGCAGCAGCAGCAGCCGAAAAGATGGCGAAAGAAGCGGCCTGGGTTGCCAAAGAAGCCAGGGCAGGAGGATGTCTGGAGGCGGTCGAAAAGGCGCAAGCAGCGGCAGATAAGGCGAGGGATGCTGCCAAACAAGCCCAGGGACTGGCTCAGAGAAACACCGAGCGGCTGAGAGATTTTAGACCACTGTTCCTGGATGCAGAAACCGTGGAAAGCGATTGGTACCAACAGGAAGGCAGGGAAAAGGAGGCCAGCCCAATGCAATAAGCGCCTCAAGGCGCAACCCTAATTGAGTGAAGCCTCCCCGTCCTGAAGGACGGGGGTTCTGCCTTGCGGCAGTGCTTCGTGCGCGGGGAGCGAGCCAGCCAAACCCAATTGAGGCGGTATTTGGTATTCGTTATCCGGTACTGGTTTAAAGGAATAATTCTCATTTGTTATGTCTCTATATGCGAAGTAATATGTAATGAGAAATACAACAAACTAATACCCAGTACCCAACACCCAACGAGGAACGAGCAACATGAAAGAGCGAATGTTTGTCACCTGCCTGGTAGCGACCCTGTTGATCTGTCTAACGACCAGCGCCATGGCTCAGGAGGGCAGAATACACTTCGGCGATCTAGAGATCACCACCGGCATGGGCGTTAGAGGGGAGTATGACGATAACATTTACCTTGGTAATGGAAGCAACGAAACCACTGAGCTTGTAGAGTCGGACTGGATCACCCATATCATCCCTTCGCTCCTTCTTGATTATGCCCTCCCGGATCGAGGAATCATCAGCCTCGGCTACAAGGGCGACTTCGCTTATTACGCGGACAATGACCAGAATGACTGGAGGAGACATCAAGTCACTTCTATTCTCAATTACCTGTCCCCTGGTGGATTGATACTCGAGTTGGATAATCTCTTTGCCGACACCGAAGACCCTTACGGTTCAGAAAATCAATACAGATTGGGGGCGCCACAAGTTGAACGGTGGCTCTACCATTTGAAAACCAAGGCTGGTTGTGAATTCAACGAACGGTTCAGGCTCTTGGGTTACTACAACTTCTACAAACAAGACTATGACGAAGATACTGACTTTACACAGGACTACAAATCTCACGAATTCGGGGCCGGTGTCCACATGAGGGTATTTCCCCAGACATGGGGGTTTGTTCGATATCACTATGGTGAGCGAGATTATTATACCCATCCTTCAGGCACAGGCGTAACCGACTCCAACGATTCTGACTTTGACTGGCACAGGGTCAACGGAGGTCTGACTTGGGATGCCACTGCAAAACTGAGCGGAGAGCTGAACTTTGGGTATGAGTGGAAGGACTATGACAATGAATTCGATGTCGATAACAACAGATATGATGACAAGGAGACCTGGATTGCCTCCACTTTTGTGTCTTTCAAGGCGACTCCCGTGGCAACGCTTTCTGTCAGTGTCACAAGGGCGCTGAGAGAGACGGGATCTGCCACGAATGAATACTTTGAGGACACCGGTGTCGGGGTGAATATAGCCTACGTGTTTCGATCGAAAACCACCGTGCATGTAGGTGGCCTCTACAGCAGCAATGATTATAACGTGCCAGTAGACAAACAAAGAGAAGACGATAATTACAAGGCCAAAATAAGCCTTGACTACCGGATTCAAGACTGGCTGAGCGTAGGCATTGGCTATCAGTATTGGGAAAAAGATTCAAACTATCCGGGAAACGACTTCACCGATAACCGATTCATGGTCTCAGTAAACCTAGTTTACTAGGGCACAAGGCGCACGCGCCAGAAAAGGCCTTAGACAGGATTAACAGACAATCGTGTCAAAGAAAAAGCATTTAGACAGGATTAACAGGATAGAGAGGATATTGCATGCCCGGCGACTTGTCGCGCCATAGCTTTGGCGACGGCGGAAGTCTTGACGAAGGCGGAAGCCTTGGCGACGGCGGACTATGGGTTTTCGATTTCATCCGGGAATCGGAAACAAAAAAGATCCGGTAAATCCTGTTAATCCTGTCAAAAAAAAGAAGGATCTTGGATCGTGAATCTTGCATCCTGCATCGTGGATCATGCATCCTGTATCTTGCATTTTACTATTAACCAATAACAAATAACTACAACCACTTACCCGTCGCATTGCATTGTAACTCACCGGGCGGAGCTGTGCCTGCCCCGTTAAATTCCGAAGGACAGCGTAGCGTATTTAACCGGGGCCTGCCCCGTTAAATTCTTCGCAGAAGACGAGCGGAGCGAATTTAACCGGGGTGCATCCTGCATCATGGATCTTGGATCCTGCATCATGGATCTTGGATCCTGCATCATGGATCATGGATCTTGCATCCTGCATCTTGGATCCTGCATCCTGTATCTTTAAGAGAGGTCCCCATGAACCGTAAATACCTCCTATTTCTCATCATTGCTGCTGTGGCGCTTTCTTTTGCCATGACCTCCTGCGGTGTGGGTGGAGAAGTCGTAAAAGTCACTGTGGTCAACAACAACACCCACCTCGAAAACCACCTGGAAGAGGCAGAACTGGCAAAGATCGGGGAGATCAAAAATGCAGGGCCAACAAAGGGCATTGATAACGGCTTAACGAACGTCATTCAGTCAACACCGCACTTTTTTGTGTCTGAATATCTTATGCGGCATCCCGAGGTCAAGGGAGCGGATGGGATTGACTACAAGGTGGGTGGCTACGATGTCCTGAGTATTATCGTCTACGAAGAACCGGATCTCTCCAGAAACGCTGTGCGGGTTTCAGCCGATGGCTACGTCTCCTTTCCCCTGATCGGGCGCGTCAAGGTCGACAATCTCACCACCTCGGAAATCGAAAAACTCATATCCCTCAAACTGGCTGGAGGGCAATATCTTTTGGATGCCCATGTCTCGGTTATGGTGACCGGATACAACAGCAAGCGTTTCCTGGTCCTCGGAGCCGTGAAAAACCCCGGCAGGTATCCTCTTAAGGCCAGGGAGTGTGTGCTGGACGGCATTTCCAGGGCAGGGGGGCTCGACTCCGGGCAAGCAAGCAAGAAAGCCATGATTATTCGGACGGAGAATTCCGAAACCCTTGGCGAACACAAAGTGGTCATCAGCATCGATCTTCAGGATGTTCTCAAAAGGGGAAATCAGCTTTCCAATATCTTCTTGGTTGACAGAGACGTTCTCTACGTTCCCGCAGCCGAATACTTCTACATCATTGGCCAGGTCCGCAAACCGGGTTCCTATGCAATCCCGGACCGGGAGATCACCCTGGTGGAAGGCATCGGCATGGCAGGCGGATTCACGCGCATCGCGTCACGAAACAAGACCCGCATCATCCGCGTGGAAGAGGGAGTTGAAAAGATCATCCAGGTAAAAGTCGATGCCATTACCAAGGCCGGCAAGAAGATACAAGACGTGGTCATCCAACCCAACGACATCATCGTCGTACCGGAGAGTTTCTTTTAAAAGATCCAGGATACAGGATGCAGGATCCAAGATGAAAGATACACAAAGGACAATTTGGGAAGTTAGGAATTTAGGAATTGGGAGATTTGAGAATGGCTATGAGTTACAGGGATCTTGAGATTTATCAAATCGCTCACAAGTTGGCTGTTGAGGTTCATAAGATGGCACTGGGTTTGCCAAAGTTCGAGATGTATGAAGAAGGCAGCCAGATACGAAAATCCTCTAAAGGTATACAGGCTTGCATAGTGGAAGGGTTTGGGCGAAGGCAGTACAAGAATGACTTCATCAGGTTCTTAGTTTTTGCTCACGCTTCAAATGACGAAACCAAAGAACACCTGGATCTGTTGTTTGAGACCGGGTCACTGAAAGATGAAGAGCAATACAAGTACTTCATTTCCGAATACGAAAACTTAGGAAGAAAAACGCATAATTTTCTGCGATCAGTTGAGGAGGGACACTTGACGTAGCTCTTGTATCTTGCATCATGCATCTTGGATCCTGCATCCTGCATCCTGGATCGTGCACCCTGCGCCGTGCGCCCTAGATGTTAGAGGAGTCATCATGGAACAAGAATCTTTTGACGAACAAATCGAAGAACAAATCAACCTCCGCGATTACCTCCACATCATTCTGAAACACCGCTGGACGATCATCACGGTTTTCGCCGTCATTGTTGTCACGGTTGCCATCAATACGTTCACGGCCGTGCCGATCTACGAGGCCACTACCCGCCTGGTCATTGAGAAGGAAAATCCAAACGTCGTCTCCATCCAGGAGGTCCTGGCCATTGACGCATCCGGCACCGACTACTACCAGACCCAGTACAAGATCATCGAAAGTCGCACCGTAGCGCGGGAGGCCCTTAGCCGGCTTTCTTTAGCCGACAAAGCAGCTCTATTTCCTGCCCCGAAAGAGAGCTTCATATCCAATCTGACACGTTCCATTCGAGAGACCATTGCTTCCTGGATCAGCTCCATTGGTTCCCTGCTGAAAACAAAAGACGACGCAGCCCTAACTGAAGCACCCGGGCAACATGAGGCGGATTCGTCCCTGATAGGCGCTTTTATCGGCCGGACAAAAGTAGCGCCTATCCGCAACAGCCGGCTTGTTGATGTCAGCTTTCAGGCCGAAGACCCGGCGGCCGCCGCCAAGGCTGTAAACACCCTTGCCCAGGCCTACATGGCTCAAAACCTCGAAATCAGACTCACGGCTGTCCAGGATGCCGTCAAATGGCTTTACAAACGCATCGAGGAGGAGCGCGACAAGGTGGAAAAGTCTGAGCAGGCCCTCCTTCGATACAAAGAAGAGCATGGCATTATCACGGACTTTACAAGCGATGCCGAAAACATCACCGCCCAGAAACTTGCCCAACTGAATACCCGGGTGGTGGAAGCAGAATCAAGGCGGGTTGAGGCGGAAACCCGATACAAACAGGCCGCTGCCCTGAAGGGCTCTCCCAACATGCTCGGTGCCATACCCGCGGTGCTGGGGAATGAATTGATTAGGGAAATCAAGTCCATGGAAGTCGAGTTATACAAGCGGATGTCTGAGCTTTCAAAAAAATACGGCCGTCAACATCCCCGGATGGTGGCCATTGAGTCTGAGCTCAAAACCCTTCAGGAGCGAAAGACCCACGAAGTGAATCGTGTCATAAATTCGCTTCGAAATGAATACAGGGTAGCCCTGGCCGGCGAAGAGACCCTGAAAACCGCTCTGGCCAAGCAGAAGAACGAATCGCTCGACCTCAACCAGAAGGCCATCCAGTATGGCGTGCTCAGGCGCGAGGCAGAGAGTGCCAGGCAAATGTATGACTTGTTGATCAAGCGCTTTAAGGAGACAACCCTGACCGAGGACATGAAGACGGGAAACATCCGGGTCTTGGACAGGGCAGAGGTGCCGAAGTCTCCCGTAAAACCGAAGAAAAAGCGTAATCTCATGCTGGCGATCATTGTGGGTCTTGCAACCGGTCTGGGCCTGGCCTTCTTTTTCGAGTATCTCGACAATACCATTAAGCTCCCCGACGACATAAAACAACACCTCAAGATTCCCTTTCTTGGCTCGGTCCCCCTGTTTGAAACTCAACGTGCAGGGAATCCGGGGCCCGATATAAATCCGACGCTGGTCACTGCGCGTTCCCCTAAGTCGAGAGCAAGCGAGTCATACCGCGGCATTCGAACCAACATCCTTCTCTCTTCTGCTGAATCAGCGCCTCAGGTTATCTTGATCAGCAGTGCGGGACCCCGAGAGGGGAAAACCATTACCACGCTCAACCTGGGCGTCGCCATGGCGCAGGCCGGAAGCAAGGTGCTTCTTCTTGATTGCGACATGCGCAAACCAGACATTCACAAGGCATTCGGCCTGGCAAGGGATCGAGGCATTTCAAACCTCCTGGTGGGGGGCGAGGGTGCGGGTGGGGCCCTGGTGCACACCTCAATAGCTAACCTCGATGTCATCCCGTGCGGCCCCATCCCTCCAAACCCCTCTGAGATGCTCGGATCGAAACGTATGGTGGCGTTACTGAACAAACTCCGGACAAAATATGCCCACATCCTCCTTGATTCACCGCCTTCTACAGCTGTGACCGATGCCTTGGTCTTATCACAAGCTGTAGACGGTGTTGTTCTGGTCATTCGTGCGGGAGATACGGCAAGAGAGATGGTCAGGAATGGTTTAACCCAGTTTCAGGCCGTAAACGCCCGTATCCTCGGCGCCATCCTGAACGGCATCGATATCAGCAAAGACATCTACTACTACAAATACTATCACTACTACTACGGAGAAGACGGAGACAAAACTAAAAGTAAGAAGCGCGAGAAAACATCACCGCAAGAAAAAATCAAACGGCAAATACGCCGATTCAGGAATTGAGGGATTGAGGGATTTGGGGATTTAGGGATGCAAGATCCAAGATGCAGGATCCAAGATGCCGTATGCAAGATGGTAGCCCCGCAGGGCTGAGCAGTTTTGTGTGGTTCTTCCTTCTCAAAGAACCAGACAAAAAAAGAAACTCAGCGCCCTCTGCTTGCCCCGTAGCTCCGGCAGATGGTACTGGGGCGTCTCTGCGGTGAGAGTAATCACTCTGCGTCCTTTGCGCCTCGAACGAGCGCAGCGAGTGGGCGGTGAATAAACATGATCGACTTACATTGCCACATATTACCCAACCTCGACGACGGCCCATCCACCCTCGACGAGAGCCTCGCCATGGCAAGACTGGCCGTGGAGGACGGCATCCATACGATCGTGGCCACGCCGCATACCTTAAATGGCGTGTATGTTAACCGTGTGGAGGAGGTGAGCGAAAACCTGGCTGTCTTACAACAGGCCCTGGCAGAAGAGCATATTGGGCTTACGCTATACCCGGGTGCGGACGTGCATCTTTGTCCTGATATGCTCAAGCAGATTGAAAGCGGCGAGGCCGGCACGATCAATCATGCGACAAAATACATGATCCTGGAGCTTCCCTCGCACACGATTCCTCAATCAACAAAAGACGAGATGTTTATGCTGAAGATAAACGGTATCACCCCAATTATCAGTCATCCGGAGCGAAATAGTGTCATACAGCAGGATACCGGTATCCTGCACGACCTCATTGCCATGGGGGCTTTGACTCAGGTAACGGGCATGAGTTTGACCGGAGAATTCGGTCTGTTTGTTCAGCAAACAGTTCGTCAGCTCGTCAGCCAACGACTCATACACATCATTGCAAGCGATGCGCATTCAGCGGACGGACGGCCGCCGGTATTATCTCACGCGGTAGATTGCGCGGCGGAAATCCTGGGGAGCGATGAGGAAGCAGGGCATATGGTCACCACCGTGCCCGCTGCCATCTTGGCAGGCGAACCAATAGACGTTCCGAAACCAAGGTTGGCTCATGGCTGAGCCACTCAATTTAGGGATTTAGGAATTAAGGGATTTGGGAATACCTAAATCTCTAAATTCGTAATGTGTGCCTTGTGCCCTGGGCCAGCGCGGAGCGCTCGATCTAACCAATAACCAATCACCTCAATCAGTTACATTACTTGTCGGCATGTAACCGACCGGGCGGAGCTGTGTACGAATCTTGCATCCTGTATCCTGCATCTTGTATCGTGAATCTTGCATCCAAGATCACGTTAGTTACTTTCTTACCAGCGTCCCGCTTTTCACACCCCGGATCTGTGCGGGGGGTGCCGGGTAACCGGCATTCCTACCGCGACCTTTACGCATTGTCTATGCTTGACAAAACCGAACATCTGTGCGATATTTTAAAAGAATTACGAGTTTTCTTAGGTGGCGGACCTTATTATGAAGAAAAAGCTATCGCGGGCGGACATAGTTGACTTTCTGAAAACCGACAAGGCCTATCTCAGTAAAGAATTTGGTGTGGTCAATATCGGTCTTTTTGGTTCTTATGCAAAAGGAAGCCAGAATGCTGATAGCGATGTCGATATTATAGTAGAGCTGAAAGAGCCACGCTTTGAATGGCTATCTGGCCTAAGTATTTATCTGGAGGAAAAACTGGGACGAAGAGTCGAATTAGTTCGGAAAAGCAGTGTGCTCAGAAGTCGTTTTTTCGAAAGGGTTGAGAAGGACGCAATCTATGCTTGATAATATCGTCAAAGATAATCTCCAAAGCGTGCTCGAGTCAATTGAGCTGATCAGGAGTCGTTTTTCAGAGATAACTCGTGCTGATGACTTCGTCTCGACTCCGGAGGGTGTCCTTGTCCTAGATGCTATTGCCATGAGGCTTCAGGTTGTTGGTGAATTGTTGAAGAACTCCGAAAAACTTTTCCCCTCCTTGTTTGAAAAGTATCCGGAGATACCGTGGAATAAAATCATGAGGCTGCGAGATATCATTTCACACCATTATGATATTGTGGATCATGAGATTATCTTCGATATCTGCAAGAACCACATTCCGAAACTTGCCGCCGTTGTTCGCAAAATCATCGAAAACTAAAGGTCACCAAGCTTCCCTGTCCAGCATCTTGCATTCCCACCAGACTGAGATGTTTTGTATGGCCAAGGATGGCCAGACAAAAAGTCTGTGTCCGTCTGCGCCTGCCCCGTAGGTAGACGCTATCGTACTGGGGTGTGTCTGCGGCTAAATATGCTCTTTAATCCCTTAATCCCTAAATTCCTAAATCCCTCAATTGTAGTATTTGCCCTGCACCTTGCTTGCCCCGTTAAATTCCGAAGGACAGCAAAGCGTATTTAACTGGGGTTAATCCTGTCGGATAAATTCTGTCGGAGAGGAGAAAGAATTCAATGCGCGTTTTTATCGCTGGAGTGGATGGTTATTTAGGATGGTCACTGGCCATGTACCTGACCGCCCGTGGACACGAGGTGGCAGGAGCGGATTGTTATCATCGAAGGGACTGGGTAGCCGAGATGGGCTCGCAATCAGCCACCCCCATCAGACGCATGACAGAGCGCCTCCAGGCTTTTAGAGAAAACTTCCACACCAATCTGCAGTTCATACGCGGAGATATGGCGGATTACAACTTCGTCTGGAATTTTCTCCGTGCCTTTCAACCCGAAGCAATCGTCCACTTGGCGGAAAATCCCTCAGCTCCCTGCAGTATGATCGATGTGCATCACTGCACTTTCACTCACACCAATAATCTGCTGGGCACCATTAACATCCTTTTTGTCATGCGGGATATTTGCCCGGATGCCCACCTGGTCAAATTAGGGACCATGGGAGAATATGGCACACCCAATGTTGATATCCCTGAAGGATTTTTCGAGATCGAATACCGAGGCCGAAAGGATACGCTCCCTTTTCCTAAGCAGGCCGGGAGCTGGTATCACCAGACCAAGGTCCATGACACCAACAACATCATGTTGGCTTGCCGGGTCTGGGGATTGCACTCAACAGACATCATGCAGGGCGTGGTTTTTGGCACGCGCATTGATGAGATGGGTGATGATGAGAGATTGCTCACGCGTTTCGACTTTGACCAGTGTTTTGGCACGGCCATCAACCGGTACTGCTCCCAGGCGGTCATTGGCATACCCTTGACTCCGTACGGCAAGGGGCACCAGAAAAGAGGTTTTCTACCACTTCGAGACTCCATGCAGTGTATGACTATCGCCATTGAGAATCCGCCGGAAAAAGGAGAGTACAGGGTATTCAACCAGTTTGAGGAAGTCTATGACTTGACTGAACTGGCTCTCAAGGTTCAGGAGGTGGCCAAGGGTGTTGGGTTGGAGGTTGAGGTACGAAACGTGGAAAACCCCAGGATGGAGATGGAAGAGCACTACTACAACCCTGATCGCAAGCATCTTCTGGATCTGGGATATGAACCGACCCACGACATCGAAGCAGAAATACAAATCATTCTCAAAGACCTCGTAAAATACAAACACCGCATCGAAGCCAGGGCTCATGCATTGATTCCAGATATTAGGTGGGATGGGACGAGGAGAAAGGTCAAATTCCTGGAAAGTGAAAGCATTTTGAAAGCAGCAAACCCGTCGTAGGTAGGATTGAAGCACTAGTATTGATGGGACAAGGACAACTCAAAGCAATCTGGTTCATGGTTGAGAGAAAGGGCAGAGGCGAGGAAGTTAAAAAGTAAAGAACGTTCCCAACTTCTCATGCTCGCGTTGCGAAGCATTGCCGGCAGGGGCGGGCAGGCCTAAATTGTTCTTTGTGTATCCTGTATCTTGCGTCCTGCATCTTGCATCCTGGATCTTGGTACTAATCCCTAAATTCCTCAATTACTAACGCAGAATGTCAATATTTCACCAACGTCCCCAATTTCTTCCTAGTCTAAACATTTGACCCCCATCCCATCAAATTCGCCTTCAGTCGCGGTAGTCGGTTCCGGCTACTGGGGGAAAAACCTCGTCCGCAATTTCCATGCGCTCGGTGCGTTAAGGCTGATCTGCGACAAGAATCAAACATTGCTAGAGCATTTCAAAGAACAATATCCCGATTGTGAGGTGTGTTTGGCTTTCACGGATGTCGTCCGGCGTGAAGGCATTCATGGCGTGGTTATTGCCACTCCTGCTGAGACGCATTTTACCATGTGCCGCGAAGCGCTTCTGGCTGGAAAGCACGTCTTTGTGGAAAAACCTCTCTCCTTGACCGAAGAAGATGCTCAGCAACTGGTTGAATTGGCAGAGGAGAATCAATTGACCCTGATGGTAGGCCACATTCTTTTATATCATCCAGCGGTGATCAGACTGAAAGAACTTATCGATTCGGGGGAGTTGGGTAAGATTCAATATCTTTATTCCAATCGCCTCAATATCGGCAAGATCAGGGCCGAGGAGAACATTCTGTGGAGTTTCGCACCACATGACATCTCTGTAATTCTTATGCTCTTGGGAGAGATGCCTGAAACCATCTATGCCACCGGCGGCAGCTACTTGCAGCATCATATTCCAGACACCACCCTGACCAGCATGGATTTCCCCAGTGGTGTTAAGGCGCACATTTTTGTTTCGTGGCTTCACCCCTTCAAGGAACAGAAACTGGTTGTGGTCGGCGACAAGAAAATGGCTGTCTTTGATGACGTATGTCAGGAGAAGTTGCGCCTGTATCCCCACAAGATCAAGTGGTTGCAACGTATCCCTGTGGCGGCTAAAGCGGATGCAGAGGTGGTGCCAGTTGATATGGAGGAACCCCTCAAGGCTGAATGCGAGCATTTTCTAGAATGTGTCAAGAATAATCAAATTCCTAAAACCGATGGCCATGATGGCCTAAGGGTCCTTCAAATTCTCCAAGCATCCCAGGAATCCCTTAATCAGGGTGGCTGCAAGATTCAATTGGGTGGCCCTTCAGAAACAAGGTCGCCCAACCGAGCATTACTTTCCACTGATTCAGCTATGAGCCATGCCAGCCCCGCCTGCCCAGTGAAATCTGGAAGCCATTTTACCGGGGTTAAATCTGAAAGTCATTTAACCGGGGAGCTAACAGCCAAAGACTATTTCGCGCATGAATCTGCATACATCGATGAAGGTGTGGAAATCGGCGCAGGCACAACGATCTGGCATTTTTCCCACATCCTCTCAGGCTGCAAGATCGGTGAACGATGCAACATCGGCCAGAATGTAATGATCGGCCCGGATGTTACTATCGGCAACGGCTGTAAGATTCAGAACAGTGTTTCGGTTTATAAGGGCGTTACCCTTGAGGACGGCGTCTTCTGCGGTCCGTCAGTGGTTTTTACCAATGTCTACAACCCGCGGTGTGCCGTACCACGTATGAAAGAAATACGCGGAACGCTTGTCGGGAAAGGCGCAACACTCGGAGCCAATTCAACCATTGTGTGTGGAAACACCATCGGCAAATATGCATTTATTGCGGCTGGAGCGGTGGTTAAAAAGGACGTTCCCGATTATGCGTTGGTTGTGGGCATCCCGGCTAAGCAGAAAGGTTGGATGTGCGCCTGCGGCATCCAGTTCGTTTTCAACGGAAACCAAGCCGTATGCAAGGGGTGTAGCAGAAAGTACCAGAAAGTCGGACCGGAACAGATATTGGAGGTAAAACCATGAGGGTACCACTGCTGGATCTCAAGGCGCAGTATGAGACCATTCGGGATGAGATCTTGCTGGCTATTGAGGAGGTCCTGGAGAGTCAGTATTTCATACTGGGTCCGAAGGTGGACAGGCTTGAGGCGGAAGTGGCTGCCTATTCTAGATGTCTCTACGCTGTAGGGGTCAGTTCGGGATCTGACGCCTTGTTGAACTCTTTGATGGCAGAGGGAATTGGTCCAGGGGATGAAGTAATCACCACACCGTATTCGTTCTTTGCTACGGCTGGCGCTATCTTTCGCACGGGGGCCAGCACGGTGTTTGTAGATATCCAGCCCGATACGTACAACATTGACCCGAACTTGATCGAAGAGAAAATCACATCAAGAACACGAGCCATTATTCCTGTTCATCTCTTCGGGCAGTGTGCTGACATGGACCCCATTTTGGAGATTGCTAAGGAAAGGGGATTGGTAGTCATCGAGGATGCTGCCCAGGCCATCGGTGCAGAATATGTTTCCAAGATCTCTTCACGGTCAAAGCTTTGCCGGGCTGGTTCCATGGGCGATTATGGCTGTTTTTCTTTCTTCCCGTCAAAGAACCTGGGCGGATTCGGTGACGGCGGGATGGTGGTCACTAACGATTTCGACCGGGCTGAGAGGTTGAGAACTATTCGGGTACACGGCTCCAAGCAGAAGTATCACCATGGGGTTGTGGGCGGTAATTTCCGATTAGATGCTATCCAGGCAACTGTATTGTCCGTTAAGCTTAAATATCTTGATACCTGGACAGCTAAACGTCAAGAGAATGCCGCTCGGTATGATGCTGCACTGCAATCCTCCGGTCTCGTCGACAAGGAGTTTGTCACGCTCCCTAAACCTGTTTGGAAAGATGATTTTGTGGAAGAGAAGTCTGTTTCCAACCCCAGAATTCGATCATTGAATTCGCATTACCACATCTACAACCAGTATATTATAAGCACGCCTCAGCGTGATGAACTCAAGGTCTATCTCATGGATAGAGGCATCGGCACGGAGATCTACTACCCTGTTCCATTACATCTCCAGGAATGCTTTGCCGGTCTTGGGTACCCACTCGGCTCCCTTCCGGTCAGTGAGGAGGCGGCCAAAAGGTCCCTGGCCTTACCTGTTTATCCGGAGTTGACGTCTGAGCAGCAGGAGTATGTGGCAGATTCCATTCGTCGGTACTTATCCTAGATGAAGGTAGTTACCATCGTGGGGGCACGGCCCCAATTCATCAAAGCTGCTCCGGTCAGTCGGGCCTTGCAAAAGGCCGGTCATCAGGAATTTCTCGTGCATACGGGTCAGCACTATGATCATCGCATGTCCCAGATTTTTTTTGATGAAATGCAGATATCCGAACCAGATGTAAATCTGGGCGTGGGGTCTGGGTCTCAGGGTTGGCAGACGGGCCAGATGCTGATTCGGATTGAGGAAGTGCTCATAGCTCAGAAGCCCGACTGGGTCTTGGCCTAAGGGTCCTTCAAATTCTCCAAGCATCCCAGGAATCTTTGACCAACAATGGAGTAAAAGTAAAACTCAGCAAACTCAGAAAACCCCATGAATCCGGGAAACCGAGATATTTTGTGCATGAATCTGCATACCTTGATGACGGGGTTGAGATCGGACCAGGTACAAGAATTTGGCACTTTTCCCACATCCTATCGGGGTGCAGGATCGGTGAACGCTGCAACATAGGCCAAAACGTGGCGATCGGGCCGGATGTGACCATAGGCAAACATTGTAAGGTGCAGAACAATGTGAGTATCTATAAAGGGGTGACCCTTGAAGATGGCGTTTTTTGTGGACCAAGTATGGTGTTCACAAACGTCTACAATCCCCGGGCTGAAATCCGCAAAATGGATCAGGTTCGACCCACCCTGGTAAAGAAGGGCGTCACTATCGGCGCTAACGCGACGATTATTTGCGGAGTCACTTTAGGGAAGTATTCGTTCATAGGAGCAGGTGGAGTAGTGAATAGAAATGTAGCTGATTATGCTTTGGTCGTGGGTAATCCAGCCCGGCAAATTGGGTGGCTTTGTTTTTGCGGAGAGAAATTGGATGATGACCTATCGTGCACGAAATGTGGAAAGAGATATAAGAAGGTCTCTGGTGGTTTAGAGCAGATCGTGGAAGAATGATGATATCCCATGTGCCTGTTTATCTTCCTTTGAGCTTTCACGCTTGCCTGAGGATTTGCAGTGCCCCACCTGCGATATAAGTTACGAGCAAATTGAAGGTGGAATAGTAGAAAAACCTTCAACGGAGTCGAGCAAGGGCAAAGGGTTTTCTACTCGAAGAAGTGATTGGGGCCAGTTGTGTGACAAGCAGCGGCGAAACTGACATGACTACCTGCGGTGCGGAACCTATTACACAAAAAAAGTCACAGAGTCCCCCCAATCAGTGGAATAGTGGCGATGGCCCCATAAGCGCCAAAGATCTCCCAGAACCGAGTTATTCAACGTAATCAATAACGTCCCCAAGTTTTCCATGCACGAGAAAGTATTGGGAGATAAAGAATGCAAATTTGTACCAGGTGTTTGATGCCATCCACGCAAGCAGGGATTACTTTTAACGAAAATGGAGTTTGTAACGGGTGTTTGGCTCATGATGAAAAGAAAATCATAGATTGGGATGCAAGAGAAAAGATTCTTTTAGAACTGCTGGAGAAGTATCGTGGTAAAGGTGACCCGTGGGACTGCATTGTTCCTTTTAGCGGAGGAAAGGACAGCGCCTTTACGCTGTTTATGATGAAACGACACTACGGGATGAATCCTCTTGCTGTTACTTTTAATTACGGGTGGATGCGTGATGTGGGCAAACACAATCTCGATGTAGTGTCAAAGGGTCTTGCTGCAGATCATGTCATGTATACACCCGGTGATGAATTAATAAGGAAGCTGTCACGTATTTCACTTGAAATGTTTGGTGACCAGTGCTGGCATTGTCATGCAGGAGTTGGAGCGTTTCCGGTTCAAATTGCAGTGAAGTACAAAATTCCTCTTGTGGTGTGGTCAGAATCACCCGCCGAGCATCCTGCTGAAAACCCGGTTAGTTACGAAGACTTCCCCAAAGCGGACTATACACATTACTATGCCAGGTTTGTAAAAGGATTTCCCCCTGAAAAAATGGTTCAGGAAAATGATGGACTGACACTTTCTGAGCTAAAACCCTTTGCCTATCCATCGAAAGACGAGATGAAAAAGCTGGGTCACGTTGGAATATTCCTGGGTAGCTACATTTCATGGAATACACGTGCCAACGTCAAACTACTGAAAAAAGAACTTGATTGGCATGAGGCCGATTATGAAGGATGTTATCTCAGGTATGACCGCATTGAATGTTTGTATGAACCCATTCATGACTATCTTAAGTTCATTAAGAGAGGATTCGGGCATACTCAGGACAGGGCCAGTATTGATATCAGGAATGGCATATTTCCCAGAGAAGAAGGGATACGATTGGTACAGGAACATGACGGAAAACGGCCTGATTGTTTGGCTGATTATCTTGAATACATGGGAATGTCAATAGAAGAATTCATGGACAAAGCCAGCCTTCACCGTGTGCCCGGGTGGGATGAAAATCCGTTGTTGACTGGTAAAGTTGATACTTAATGATTCGATCGTATTATAGCATAGCTCGTAATTTGGATGGTTAGTGATGAACCAAAGATGTCCTGTTTGCAATTCCCCAGGAATACAGATCAGAGATAGAGTCAGGGGCGGGAAAGAAATAAGAGTTTATAGATGTGAAGACTGCTTCCTGGATTTTCTTGATATATGGGATGAAACGGAAAAAGTATATCAATTCTATGATGGCAATCAATATGTTTACAAACCGAATATCACCGGCGAAAGAATGAAATTTAATGAATACGATGAGAGAGTGAAACGCATTTTGCCCTATCTTAATAAAAAATCGAGAGTTCTTGATATTGGGTGCGGCGATGGAACTTTTATTAAGAGAATATGTTCCTATTGCGGGCAGATTGAGGGTACTGAAATAACGGTCGAACATGTAAGGAAATTAAGATCTGAAGGTTTTGTTGTTTGGGATTGTTTGATCCATGAAATGGAGCCCACACAACCTTATGATATCATATGTATGTTTGCCCTGCTTGAACATATACCTAATGTTATTGAATTTCTATATGATCTGAAAAAAAGATTCATGCATCAGGGAACAGTTATTTTTATTGAAGTCCCAAATTTGCTTGATCCTCTAACTAGTTGCTATAATATCCCTGAATACAGAGATTTTTTTTACAGGGAATATCATCTTTACAGCTTTACGAAAAAATCTCTTGGAAAACTGCTTCAAAAAGCGGGTTTTGAATTTGAGTGTCAACCCCTTCTCCAGGCATCCATAACAAACCATTTCCACTGGATGCATCAGAAAAAGGGACAGGCTACTACAACGGATATGTCAAACGTTGTTCTTCCTGAGAAGCCGATCATGGATAAAACACCATCAGGAAAACCTTTCATAGAAATTCTCGATGAGGTTGATAGTTTCTACCGAGAAATAATGATAACAAATGGCATTGGCGATTTACTGGCTTGTCGGGCTTGGTTGTCATAGACAATTTTAATTTTGGAGGGTGCTATGAGTCATTTTATTGATGGAGATAAAATATATTTAAGACCATTTATGAAGTCAGACATTCCAGTGTGGTTTGCCTGGTTTAACGACCCTCTTGTTACCGAACATATGAACAAAGGCATTTTTCCTAATACAGAGCTTTTACAGGAGGAACTCTACAATTCTCTTTTGAAAAGTAAAAATGACGTCCAACTTGCAGTAGTATATAAGGAGGACGATTCGCTAATAGGGATAATCGGGATACATAAGATCGACTGGGTACACAGGCTTGGTGACATCAGCGTGGTAATCGGGGAACAGTCGCGAACCGGCAAGGGTATTGCAACGGAGGCAATAGGGCTCATAATAAAGCATGCTTTTTTAACAATGAATTTAAGACGGTTGACAGCGGGAATGGCTGCCTCAAATATAGGCGCCAAGAGGTGTTTTGAGAAAAATGGTTTTGAACTTGAAGGCACAAGAAGAAAACATATTTTCTTAAATGGCTCATATATTGATATTTATATGATGGGACTACTCAGGGAAGAATGGGAGCAACAGCAGCATAAGTAGCAATAATGGCAATTGGAGCATTCATAATCGCACGTTTGAGTTCGTCTCGTCTTCCTGAAAAAGCATTAATGGGAATATTGGGCAAGCCGATGATAGAACATATGGCCCGAAGGGTCCGGGCTGCCGGAACGGTTGACAAGGTAATCATCACCACGAGTGACGAGCCTTCCGATGACCCCTTGGAAGAGCTGGCCAGCAGGCTTAAAATTGGGTGTTACAGGGGATCTCTGCAAAATATTATGGAGCGCATTACCGGTGCTGCAAAGGCATATGATTGTGATGTAATTGTAGAATTGCTGGGGGACAATCCTCTAGTCCATTCCGAACTAATAGATGATGTGGTTAAGTTTCATAGTCATGGAAAGAATGACTACGCTGCTACAGTGACTAATGAATACCCCCTTTTCGGTATAGAGAAAAAACTCTTTTCCGTAGGTGTCAGAGTGCAGGTATATTCAAGAGTAGTCGCCGAACGTTACGTCGAATATCCAGAATATATGCGCAATGATGATAAACATCCCTGTGCCTATATATTCGATAATCCGGAGGCGTTCAAGATAGGCTATCTGGAAGCGAAGGGGAAATGGGGTTTTCTGAACAAACCTGAGCTTACGTTTGCTGTTAATTATCGCAAAAACTTCAATTTAATCCGAGCAATTTTTGAATATAATTATCCTGAAGATAAGAATTTTCCTTTGGAAAATGTTTTTATGCAACTTAATAAAGAAAAATACCTTTATACTCTGATGGGCAGCTAACCACAGATTGACACAGATGAACACGAGATAAGAAAGCTAAATGGAAAAATTCCTTTATGAAGATCTTACATACAAAATTATTGGCTGTGCTATGGAAGTTCACAACTGCCTTGGGCCTGGTTTCCTTGAATCAGTTTATGAGGATGCATTATGCTACGAACTCAAAATAGCAAAGATGCCTTTTGAAAAACAGATTTATCTTGATGTCAATTACAAAAATGTCACATTTGAAAAGAGGTTTAAGGCGGATATAATCGTTGATGGAAAAATCCTTATTGAATTGAAAGCTATTAAGAAGTCAACTGAGAATGATGAGGCTCAACTATTGAATTACCTGAAAGTAACAGGTTTGAAAATAGGCTTATTATTCAATTTTGGTGGTGACAAACTTGAAAAAATCCGAAGGATCTTTTGAGTAGTCTGTGCCCATCTTGTGTAAATCTTGTGGTTTGATTTATGGTTTTTAAGGCAGCCATCATAGGGTGTGGCAACATCGCTGGAGGGTATGACCGAAAAGTTCCCACGGAATGGAGCTTAACCCATGCCGGCGCCTATTACCTTTGCCCTGAAACCGAGTTGGTGGCCGTGGCAGACCCCGATACGACTAAATTGAAGGCTTTTCAGAAAAAATGGAGCATTGGCCGAGGATACACAAGTTACGAGGACATGTTGGATAACGAGACAGTCGATATCCTGAGTCTGTGTCTTCCCACGCAGTTTCATTTCGAAGCATTTACGTCTGCCGCTGACCATGATATCAAAGCCGTTTTCTGTGAGAAGCCGCTTTCCAACGACCTTGAGCAGGCTCGCCAAATGAAGGAAATGGGCATTGGAAAAGTCGTGACTGTAAACTATTTCAGGCGATTTAATCCTTCGCTTGTGGAACTTAGGCGAAAAGTAATAAGCGGCGTTTATGGTAAATCTGTTCATGCAACGGTTCGCTACACAAAAGGTTTATTCGTGAATGGTTCCCATCTTGTGGATCTGGCAAGATGGCTATGGGGGGAGCCGGAAAAGATTGATTCCATGAGAATCATCGGAAGCAATGCGAAAGACCCTGGAGTCGATTTTACTTTAACTTTCAAGAATGGATTAAGAGTGTTTTTTGCTCACGTTCACGATGTTCAATATGTTTTTATAGACGTTGATGTTTTAACGGCGAAGGAGCGTATCACCATTGGTCAACGCGGCCAAAGGTTGACAGAATATGCAATCGTCCAGGAGCCCAATTACCGGTACTTTGAGATCCTTGAACACGTTAGGGAAACGGAAACTGAGTGGCGGCAGTGCATGCTGCTCGCCGTACAAGAAATTGTATCATGCCTGAATAACGGTGGTGAGACCTCTTGCACTTTGGCGGATGGGTATCGAACGCTGGAAATCTGCCATCGAGTTCTTGATCTGATAAAATAATTGACCACATACCCACACAGACGCACACTGACACCAATCGCCGGGCAATAGAAGATCTGCCGCCGGTTAGCAGACCTATCTGCACAGAGCAAAATCCGTATCTATCTGTGAACATCTGTGGTTAAAAAGGATATTTTTATGAGCAAACTCGCTTTATTTGGAGGTGAATCTGTCCGCAAAGCACCCTATCCAATCCACACCACCATGATCGATAGCGAAGAGGAACGGGAAGTCCTGGAGGTACTGCGAAAAGGGCACCTTTCAGGATTCTCGGCGCGTCCCGGGGACAGATTTCTTGGCGGCGCAAAAGTACGTCACCTGGAAGAAGAATTTTGTAAATACTTTGGCGTAGAATACGCAATAAGTTTTAATTCTGCGACTACGGCATTGCATGGTGCTGTTTCTGCAGCTAAAATAGGCCCTGGTGATGAAGTAATCGTTCCTCCAACAACTATGTCGGCAACGGCTAGTAGTGTCCTTATGCAAAATGCCATTCCCGTCTTTGCCGACATTGAGGATGAAACATTCGGACTTGATCCTAAATCCGTAGAAAGCTCTATTACACCATACACCAAGGCAATCCTTACCGTTAATTTGTTTGGTCATCCATCCCGCATAGAGGAACTTGAGGATATTGCAAAGAGACATGATTTACTTCTATTTGAAGATAATGCTCAGGGACCAGGGGCAAAAGTCGGAGCCAAGTTTCTTGGAACTATTGGCTTAATGGGGATACAAAGCCTTAATTACCATAAGGGGGTTCAGACAGGAGAAGGTGGAGTGGTTTTGACAAATGATCATAAAGCAGCTCGTCATTTGCAACTTGTAAGAAACCATGGTGAAGTTGTCATAGGTTATTTAGACGAAGTAGAGCCGGAAGATTATGTAAACATGCTCGGCAACAATTATCGCTTAACGGAAATTTGTGCGGCAATAGGCATTCAGCAGTTAGGGAAATTGAACAAGTTGAACAGCATCCGAAAAAAGCTTGCCAACCTTCTCACAGAAAGATTAAAAGAATTTGATTTTTTAACCACGCCGACGGTTCGAAAAGACTGCGCACATGTCTATTATCTTTATCCTTTAAGGTTCCACCAGGAAAACATTGGAGTTTCAAGAGAAATATTTGTTAAAGCAATGCAGGCCGAAGGCATGTCCATATCGCAGGGATATGTTAAGCCTATCTATCTCGAGCCTATGTTTCAGAAGCGAATTGTCTATGGAAGTCGTTCTTGTCCTTTTAGCTGTCCATTTTACAAGGGGTCAGTATCATATGCTGCCGGTTGTTGCCCAACCGCGGAAAAGCTTTACTATAAAGAAATAATTACAACGGATATCTGCAAATACCCTAACAGCGAAAAGGAAGTCGATGAATTTGTTTCTTCCGTTAAGAAGATCGTGGACAACATCGGAGAACTTAAAAGACTCGCATCCTGAATATGTTACAGAAAAAAGTACTGATATTCGCACAGGATCAGGGAGGGACAAGATTTGTACTTCCGGTTTTAAAGGCCATTATAAAGACTGAGATAGTAAAGAAACTTAATATTATTGTTCACCCTCAATCAGATCCTCTCTTCCACAGTGAAGGAATACCTTACATTCCATTGATGAATGCAATTGGCGCGCCGCCGATTTCAGAAAGTGTATGGAGTAATTTTATATGTCAACATGAGATTGGGGGTGTATTTTGTACTACAAGTTCTCCATATCTTGACCTCTCAAATTGCAATTTGATTTTATCAGCTAAAGACTCTGGTATACCTGTGATGGGAATCATGGATCATTGGAAAGGTTATGATCGTTTCATTAAAAGCGGACGTCCGGATTATTTACCCGACCGGATTTGCTGCATTGATTCATTTTGCAAAGAGGAACTCAAGAAATTAGGAATTTCAGAAAATAGTATTCATTCAGTCGGCCATCCGGGATTAGAAAAAATATGCTCAAAAAACCGGAGAATGCCAAAACCCAAGGGAAAAATACATGTATTGCTGGTTTCTCAACCCATTACTACGGACAGGAGTTTTAAAAGTATATTTTTTTATCAAGCTGGTGAAGATCGGCTGATAGATAAAATCGTGCGCTTGATCAATCGCTGTTTTTCCGTGAAAGGTCAAGATGTTCAAATAAGTATCCGACCACATCCAAAAGAACGGGCAATGGAAAAATGGCCGGAAAATATCACGATAGATGATAATTCGAACTGGGAAAAGGCTATAAAAGCGAATGACATTTTTATTGGCATTGATTCCATGGCACTAATAGAAGCGCATCTGGCCGGGAAATTTTGTATAACATTAGACTTCCCGGAGTTGAGATGCTTTACAGAACCCTGCGTACCTTTTTCATACTCAAAGCAAGTATATACTTTTACAGATTTCCATGAGGCTATAAATAGTGCGTTGAGACTGCCATGGGATAAGATAGAGGATGAATTAATCTGTCGACGTATTTTAAAAGATTCTATGAAAAGAACATTGGAAATAGTGGAACCTTTTTTGCGAGGAAAATCTATATTACATATGACGAAAACGGAGAATAACGCATGACACAACGGCAGATCAAAACGCCATGCTCTCGTGATAGTAAAAAAAACAAGGATGAATATGAACAGTTAAGCCGGATGTTGCAGAGGCATGCCTCCGAACTTCAAACGATTGATATCCAAGGGAGACAAATTAGTAATGACGACAAGGTATTTGTAGTTGCCGAAGCGGCATGCAATCACATGTGTGACATGAACCTGGCAAAGAAATTGATTGATAAAGCAGTAGATGCCGGGGCGGATGCTATCAAATTCCAAACATACAAAGCCGAGAAGCTGGTGACAAAAAATGCAGTCGCATTTTGGGGAGAGGACAAGATATCCCAGCAGGAGTATTACCGGCGCTTGGATCGATTTGACAGAACTGAGTATAAAGAACTCTTTAAATATGCTCATAAAAAAGGAATCATTGCATTTTCATCTCCCTTTGATGCCGAAAGCACTGAAATGCTGGCTGAAATCGGCATGCCTGTCTTCAAAATTGCTTCCTGCGACATACCCGATATCAGACATTTGCGGTATGTCGCGAGTTTCGGGCGTCCCATTATCCTGTCTACCGGTGCATCCACAATCAATGAGATAGCCAGAGCAGTGAGGGAAATATTTAACCAGGACAATTATCAACTTATGCTTCTTGCCTGCACGTTGAGCTATCCTACAAAGAATGAGGATGCCAATTTAAGAAGGATTCAAACCCTTAAAAAATGTTTCCCCAATATCATTATCGGTCTTTCTGATCATACCGAGCCGGACAATAATATGGTTATTCCATCAGTGGCTGTAGCTTTAGGTGCTCGTATTATTGAAAAACATTATACCTTGGACCGTTCCATGACGGGTTCGGGTCATTTTTTCGCTGTGGATCCTGATGATCTGAAAAGAATGGTGGAGAATATCAGACTGACGGAACAGATTCTGGGTCAAGGTCGGTTGGGTGTAACTGAATCGGAAGAAAAAGCCTGGGGGAGTGCCAGGCGTAGTATTGTAGCAGATGTGCCTATAGCCGAGGGAACGTTTATTACAAGCAAAATGATTGGATTAAAGCGTCCCGCAAATGGACTCCCTGCTTCATTGATTGACCAGGTTATTGGTAAAACAGCTTTAAAAGATATCCAGGAGGACGAGTTTATCTCACTCGATATGTTAGAAGAATGAAAAAATTACGTACGTGTTCAGGGGGTGCGCTTTCCCGTGTAACGATATTGGCGGAGTAGCTTCGTCATTTCAATAACTTAGCAGCGGGGGAGACCGCGGCTCCCGCATGCTTTTCGCGGGAGAACGCGGAGGGGGCAGGAATGCCACCGCTGCTAAGTTATTGAAATGACCAGACACGTAGACACCGGAGTGAAACGGGGGAGCGCACCCCCTGAACACGTACAAATGGGACATTCTATGAAGGTTGAATTGACTCAGAATGTTTTTGGTGAGTTGAATGTAAAACCTGAAAATTTTATTGGAAGCTTTGCACCAGGAAATATTCAATTTAAGGGTCTATTAGAAAAGGACATCACGCAAAGATTGCGGAATCCAATAGGCACTCTCCCAATTTGCGAACTGGCTCACGGAGCAAAAGGAGTATTAATCGTTACCGACGACAATACAAGGGAAACACCGCTGCCTTTGCTGTTGCCGCCACTTCTTAACGAGTTGAGAACTGCCGGAGTAACGAAAGATAAAATTTCTTTCCTGATCGGCCTTGGAACACATAGGCCTATGAGCAGGGAAGAAATAAGAATAAAATTCGGATCTCAAATCCAAACTGAATATTCTATTGCAAACCATGAATGGAGCAATCCTGCTGCTTTAATTTCGCTCGGAACGTGCAAGCTGGGCTTTGATATCGTGGCAAACAGGATGGTAACCGAGGCGGATGTTATTATAGGTATCGGTAGCATAGTTCCACATGCGACAGCAGGGTTTTCCGGGGGCGGCAAAGCCGTTATGCCGGGGATCTGTGGTGAAAAAACAATTGAAAATACGCACTGGAAGGCGCTGGATTATTCAATGGAAGAGATATTAGGGCGGTTTGACAATCCAATACGACATGCCATTGTTAATGTGTGCCGTAAAATCAATCTATCGACTATTATTAATGCCGTTCTTTCTAACGGCAACAAAATATATGAACTTGTGGCCGGTGATGTTGAAACTGCCCATAAGCAGGGTGTTGAATCCTGTCTGGATATTTACGGGGCTTCCATACCTGAAAAGGCCGACATCGTTGTTGCAGAGGCATACCCCACTGATATCGATCTGCGCCAGGCCATCAAGGCTATATGCTCTGCGGATCTTGTATGCAAAGATGGCGGTGTAATAATCTTGCCTGCCGCGTGTCCGGAGGGAACAGCACCGCAATTTCCTGATTTTGTTCGGTACGGTTTTTCCGATCCGGATGGCTTATTCAGAGCAGTAGAAGAAGGTAAATTTAAAAACAAACTGTTGGCATACACATTGGTTGCTATTGGGAGAATTATCTCAAAAAGAGTGCGGGCTATACTGGTTTCCCCGGGCATCGACGAGTCGACAGCTATTCGAATGGGTTTTTTATATGCCGAAAATCTAAAAAGGGCAATGGCAATGGCGTATAACAGAACATCACCTCATGCAAAGGTTGTCGTCCTCAAGCAGGCCGGTCAATTACTTCCTACCATCAATACTTAATATCCTTAAATCAATAGCACTTTTGAGTGAGATGAAGAAAGTTACAGTTTATATTCCTACCTATAATTATGCTAAATACATTGGAAAAGCTGTTGAAAGTGTTCTATCTCAAACCCTTTCCGATTGGGAACTGATTATTATTAATGACGGCTCCACTGACAATACACTTGAAATTCTAGAAAAATACCAATCTCATCCTCAAATACGGATTATCGATCAAGAAAATAAAGGGCTTAATGTAACCAACAACATTGCCCTCCGGCTCGCGACAGGAGCGTATATTATGCGCCTGGATGCGGATGATTTTCTGGATGAAAATGCCCTTTTGGTCTTGTCCAGCACGCTGGACACTCATCGTGAATTTGATCTTGTTTTCCCGGATTACTACTTCGTAGATACAGAGGATGAGGTGATTGAACTTGTCCGTCGAAAGAAAATCGAGGAAGAAGTCCAGCTCCTTGACTTGCCTGCCCACGGTGCGTGTACGATGTTCCGAACCCGCGTGTTGAAGCAGATTGGCGGGTACTTGAAGGACTTTTCCTGTCAGGACGGCTATGAAGTTTGGTTGAGGTTCATCAAAAAGCACAAACCTTACAATGTAAATGTTCCGTTGTTTTATTACCGCCAGCATCCTAAAAACCTTACCAAAAACCACAAAAAGATTCTTGACACCCGGCAAAACATCAAAAAAAGATTTGTAGAAAATGAGCTTAACGGAGACATACCAAGGGTATTGGGTATTGTCCCCGTGATTCGCAATTCAGTATACCCACGGAATGACCCGTTTTTAAAACTCGCTGGAAAGCCTCTAATTTGGCATACATTGAGTCAGATAGAGCAAACAGAAACCCTGGACAAGGTGGTGCTTAGCTCTGAAGATGAGGATGTGCTTAATTATGGCAAAAAGTTTAAGTTTGTCATACCGATAAAACGAGACATACAATTGGCACGTCCGGATACCAGGATGGAGGATGTAACCCTGGATGTAATAAAAAAATTAGAAAAACAATGGGGATACACTCCGGATGCCGCTTGTACGCTGTACATCAATACTCCCCTGAGGCGGGCTTATCATATCGACCAGGCCGTTAACACAATGAAAATATTTAGCGCGGATTCGGTTATTTCCGTTGAAGAAGAACTGGCCCATTGTTATCAGCACCTTAAATTCGGACTCAGACCTATCAATAAAATGTCCTCTCAATTGCGATTGGAAAGGGACGGGATATACAGGGAAAACGGCGCGATCTATTTAACCAGGGTATCGGTTATAAAGGAAAAATGTTCTTTAGGAAAAACGGTGTGTCATATTACTATGCTTCCCGAGGAAAGTATAAAGATTAAAAGTGAGTTCGAGTTTTGGTTGGCCGAGAAAATATTGATGGAATGGGGATTAAGAGAAGCGTGAAGCCACAATTTTGCTTAATCAGGAGTCGCTCCGCATATGGCCGATTCTAATAACGATATAAAGTTAGGTTTTCGGTATGTGCGGCGGTATAAGAAGTTGCTCGTTATAAATATCTCTTTACTCCTGCTGGGTTCTTTGACGGAGGGGGTGGGGATCGGTATGATCATACCCATATTGCAAACCGTCAGTGGCACGGAAAGTGACAATATCTTTAGCAATGCCTTTCGTTCAGTTTTTGAGCGGATGGGTATTGAATTCACTTTTGTAAATCTCATGATCGTTTTCTGCCTGCTCATGCTGTTCAAATACGGTCTGATCGCAGGGCAGCGATATGCAGCAAGGGTGTTGAGTGCTTCGGTGACATGCAGATTACGCGAAGAGGCATTTGAGAACCTGATGGCACTGCCTCTCGGATATTTTTATCGGCAAAGGACAGGTGATATAATCGCCACACTATATACGTCCTCAAATCACGCGGGAGGCCTGATTGAAAATGTGGCGTTAATGTTTGTAGGAATTGTTTTCTGCGCTGTTTATCTTGTCGTAAACCTGATGTTATCGGTTCCCATGACCGTCGTGGCTTTCAGCCTCACAGCCATGTTATACTTTTTGATCCTGCCAAGGTTTCGAATCGGTCTTATACAGGGCAGGGAAGAAAAAGAGATCACAGATGCAATCTCCTCCTTTATTATGGAAAAAATCAGCGGAATTAAGACCCTCAAATCCTTCCACAATGAAGAGATTCACCAGAGGCAATTTGAAAAACTGGCACGATCTTTTCGGAAACTCCAGATAAAAATACAAAACAATCGCATTCTGGCGGAGCTCTCCCTGGAACCGGTCATAACCGTTCTGATAGTCATTTTGCTGATAGTGGGTGTAAACGTATATCATATGTCTATTCCTGTTCTAATAACCTTCTTTTACGCTTTCAGCCGGATATTGCCTAAATTGAAACAGGTAAACTCAAACTATATATCCATAAAAAATTACCTGCCCCATTTCTCCAAGATCTACGCACTGATTGATCGGACCGACAAAACATATTTGCCGAAAGGGACAAAAAAAGTACCTCAGATCATAAGAGGTATAACTCTTGATCACGTGTGGTTCAGATACCCCGGATCAGACAACTATGCCCTGAAGGAGATCAGCCTGCTTATTGAAAGAAGCGAAACTACAGCCTTTGTTGGTGCTTCCGGCGGTGGAAAGACAACCCTTGTGGATCTTATCATGCGCCACCACGATCCGGCCAAAGGCTTCATATTCGTGGACGATATTGACCTGCGGGAAGTAGATCGGCGAGAGTGGCTCGCCGGCATCTGCATAGTGAACCAGGACCCCTACCTTTTTAATGATACTGTCTATAACAACATTTTATACGGCAAGGTGGGTGCAACAGGAAAAGAGGTAAACAGGGCGGCTGACTTGGCCAATGCCAGGCAGTTTATTGAGCTATTGCCGGATGGATATGACACTTTAGTGGGCGAGAGGGGAACGATGCTTTCCGGAGGGCAAAAACAGCGTATTGCCTTGGCGCGTGCGTTGATCAAAGATCCCGAGATTCTCATATTGGACGAGGCAACCAGCTCCCTGGATACTGAGTCTGAGAAGTTAATTCAAAGTGCCATTAAGAAGCTCAGTGGCAGCAAGACAATCATTGTCATAGCGCATCGGCTTTCTACCATTATGCACGCAGAAAAGGTTGTCGTGATTGAAAACGGACGAATAGTTGAGCAGGGTAATCCAAATACGCTATTAGATGTTGGAAATATCTTTAAGAAATACTATTCTTTACAATTTGGAAGGGAATTAATCCGCTCTGTAGATTGACGACTAACAAGATACTGTTTGAGGTGAAAGCGCATTATCGTTGGAATTGAAGTCACATGTTCGATTTTAATCTAAATACGCGAGTCAAATTTGGTTGTGGGTCCAGACACGCTATTGTTGAAGTGGTGGCTTCGGAACAATGGACACGTCTTGGATTGGTAATAGACAATAATCTTTTGAAGTTGTCAATCATTGAAGAATTGTTGGATCAGATTAAACAGCAATCTGATTTGTGTGTGACAGGTATGTGCGAAATATCGGAGCCCACCTATGATTCGTTGGAAGCTCTAAGAAGCCGTTTTTCTGATCCAACACTTCAGGCCATAATCGGCATTGGCGGGGGGAGCGCTTTGGACATGGCCAAGGCCATGGCTGTTCTGGTTCACAACAAAAAGCCGGCCATAGAATATCGCGGTTTTGATAAGATGACCGAGCCCGTCCTGCCCATCATAGCTGTGCCCACAACAGCAGGAACCGGCAGCGAGGTGACTCCCAACGCCTCGTTTGTTGATACCAAAGAAAAGAAAAAACTTGGAATTAACGGTGAGGCTGTGCGACCTCGATACGCATTGTTAGACCCGGAATTGACTATTTCATGCCCCGGGGAACCCACCCTGTCTGCCGGCGTAGACAGCATGGTTCATGCGGTGGAGGCCTTTGTAGCCAAAAAGACGAATGTTTTGGCCCGCTTTTTTGCCAAAGAAGGATTTAAGCGGGTCTTTGAGTCGTTGCCGAGACTGACTGATGATTTGAACAATATCGACCTGCGCCAGGATGTGATGTATGGTGCATTTTTGTCGGGAATTGCCCTGATGCACTCGGGCACGGGGCCGGCAGCGGCCATGTCTTATCCGCTGGGTGTGCATTATCAGGTGCCACATGGTATTGGCGGGGGTATTTTCCTGCCCCATGTTGTAGAGCACAATGTTCGCCATGGCTATGTGGATTATGCACAGATGCACAATCAAGAAAGTATAAATGACTTTCTGGAGATGTTATGGAAAGTCTGGGAGCAATTGAATGTTCCCAAAAACTTGAATTCCTGCGGTCTTGGACTGTCTGATATTGATTCTTTTACAACTGAAACAATGGAACTCAAAGGTGCCCTGGATCAAAATCCGGTGCCGTTTGGCGAAAGTGAAATAAGAGCCACTTTGCTTAAATTGGTTCAAACCTGAACTGGTAGAGAGCTAATCATGGAATTTAAGGTAACATTCAGCGGACGCGCGCATCAATACACACAAGAAGAAATTGAAACTGTCGTTTCAGCAATGCAAGATGCAGAGCCCTTAACCCAGGGGAGATACAGGGATGAGTTTGAGAAGAAATTCAGCGAGGACATCGGAGTGGAACACAGCTTTTCAGTGTGTAACGCTACTTGCGCACTGGAGATGGCTGCTCAACTATGCCGGTTTAAAGAAGGGGACGAGGTCATAGTCCCTTCTCACACGTTTACATCATCAGTGTACCCGTTTTTGAAAAAAGGGGCAAACCCGGTCTGGGCGGACATCGACCTGAAAACCCGAGTGGTAACGGCAGAGACCATAAGGGAAAAAATCACAACGAAAACCATGGCAGTAGTCGTGGCCCATTTGTATGGGTACATGGCCGATATGCCATCAATCATGGAAGTTGCAAACAACCACGACATCCTTGTGATTGAAGACACAGCCCAGGCAATGGGAACGGATATGGCCGGTAAAAAGGCTGGCTCGTTTGGACACATAAACATCTTTTCATTACATTCCCACAAAAATATAACGACTTTAGGTGAAGGCGGGCTGATTGTCGTGAAAAACCCTGAGATGGCGGAAATCATTCCAATGCTGCGTCACAACGGCCATTGCGCCTTTAATTTTCCGCGCGATGATTACTGGATTCCGGCCATGGGTAATGTGGATTTTCCAATACTGAACAACGAGCGTCTCTGGCCAAACAACTACTGTCTGGGTGAAGTGGAGTGCGCTTTGGGCATAAAGCTCCTTGACCGCATTGACACTATCAATCAGGAAAAACGACTGAGAGCATTGCGATTTATTGACAGCCTGGCAGATTTTCCCGAACTTGAATTTCACCGCGTAGAGAGCACGCGCCATAATTATCATTTACTTGCAGCCAGGCTTACCAATGGAAAAAGGGATAAGTTCATTCGCATGATGATCAGGGAAAAGCAAATCCAGTGCGTTGTACAGTACTATCCATTACATCGATACGATCTATACAAAAAAGCCGGTTTTGGGGAGGCCGATTGTCCTAATACCGACCTCTTTTTCGATAATATGGTTTCATTCCCTTTTCATCACTGGATGAGCGATGAAGACTTTGAATATATGTTGGAGGCGACGAGAGATATATTGGAAGACTTGAGAAAGTCATCATGAAAGAAAGAGCATTGTACACCTTGATTAGCTTGCTAAAAAAGGAGGCCCTTGTATAAATGCCAACTATATCTGTTTTAATAACCGCATATAATGTTGAAAGGTACATCGGCAGGGCAATAAGATCTGCATTAAACCAGAGCATTCCAAGGGATACCTACGAAATTCTAGTTATCAATGATTGCAGCACGGATCGTACCCGCTTTGCCCTGGAAGTTTTTGAAGATGATATTAGGTTGATCAATAACGAAAAACGAATTGGCCTTTCCGCCTCATTGAACAAAGGGATTAAAAACTCAAAAGGCCGTTTCGTGGTACGTGTTGACGGAGATGACTACATCCACAAGGATTTCTTGAAAGTCCTTGAACTTCACTTAAGCCTCGATGATGATATCGATGCAATCGCATGCGATTACCTCCTGGTTGATAATAATGAAAATATATTAGGCAAGAAAGACTCTATAATAAGCCCTATTGGGTGCGGTATTATGTTTAGAGTTGAGCAATTGATTGATATCGGTCTATATGATGATAATTTTCTCGCTCGGGAAGATGAGGATTTGAGGATACGATTTCTACAAAAACATGAGATTGAACGGGTACAGATCCCACTTTACAGATATAGAAGGCATGATAACAACCTTACAAATGACAAGCAAATGATGGATAAATACGAGCGATTGGTTGAGGAAAAACACAACAGGAAAATGTCATAATCTTTACTATTAACTGGGAGTAATATAAATAATTGAAATGGTTATGAAGAAAATAGCGAAATCAATCACAAGAAGATTGGGGTATGAGCTGTCAATCAAAAGAAGAAGGATTGACGAAAGCCCCCCTCCTTATCTCTTTGACCAAAACTATCATCAAACATCAAACAAACTCACTCAAGAAGTAACGCAGACAATTCTTAATTTTTTCGATGAAGTTGACCCTCTGTATGCTGATGTACGCGGGCCATTAGCAATCCGAGGTGCATGGCGTGAAGATTTATTAAAAAGACGAAAGAAACAACTGAGGATACTGAACGAGAGAAAAGAAGGGTATGATGAGTATGAATATTTGCTATTAAATATGTTTCGAAACGAACTCGTTAGCGGTTTATGGAATTACGAATATTATCAAACTGCTTGTAAAAGAAAGTTTTTATCTTATCAATTTCTGAATGATCTAAGAGGATTCGAATATTTAACGACGCGTACTATAACTGAATTGGCTCAGAGTAGTTTTTTGGGGAATCCTTGGGGATTAAGAACTAAAAGTGGAATCATAAAATACCCTGATCCTTGGCATGGCATACAGGCTGACAGCGTGATAAATCTATTGAAATCATTATCGTCTACGCAACCAGAATCACAAAAAGCGACAGTTGTGGATTTGGGTTTTGGATTTGGTGGGAGCATTGAAAAAATTGCTCGATGGCATAAATATCCGGCTCAATATGTTCTGATTGATATCCCAATGAATTTGACAAGCGCTTATGCATATATCTCATTTTGTTTTCCAAAAAGTGAAAAAACTATCGTAAGCAATTCATCAATGTTGATGAGTACTATGAACAACGATACTAAGGCTACAAACTTTATATTTGTGCCAAGTTTGTTTGTCGAAGAATTCATGAATTGTGTGGGAAACGTGAATGTTCTTTTAAACGCAGGCTCGTTATCAGAAATGGATTATGAAACCGTAGAGTTTTATCTGAAAAATCTGGTTACCGAAAATACAAATTTTTTCATTGAATGGAATAGTAATGCTCCGAAAGAAAACACTGGCGGTCATATAGAAATTCCTTCAAGCAAATTTCCGGTTCCAAATTCGCATAGGCTCTTATCCAGAAACCCTGTTTGGAGATCTTGTGAGGGGAATAGATATCTAAACAGCATATGGGTAAATTCAAATTTTTTTGAAACCGCCGAGGGTATAAGAATCGATGAAGATAACAACTAATAGTATCGAAAATATATCGCTGGGAAAACGAATCATTTCCCAATGCTCACAACCTTACATTATCGCAGAAATCGGTGTAAACCATGAAGGATCACTCGATAAGGCCAGGGAACTTATTGCATTGGCCAAAGAGGGTGGGGCCGATGCAGTCAAGTTCCAGACTTACAAGGCGGAGTCTTTAGCATCGAAGCAAAGCCCCGCCTATTGGGATCTGTCAAAAGAACCTACTACCAGCCAGCATGAATTGTTCAAAAAATATGACAACTTCGGGGAACGGGAATATGAAAATTTGGCTGAATATTGCAGAAAAGTCGGAATCGATTTTCTGTCCACTCCTTTTGACGAGCGAGCTGTAGAATTTCTTTTCCCACTGGTTCATTGTTTTAAAGTCGCTTCAGCCGACATCACAAATTTTCCTTTACTGCGAAAGATAGCAAAAAAGGGGAAACCTGTACTGCTTTCCACCGGTGCTTCAACTCTGGCTGAAATAGATATGACCATTGTAGAATTGGAAAGAGAAGGATGCGAATCCGTGGGTTTGCTTCACTGCGTTTTGAATTATCCCACATCTTATGAAAACGCCAACCTCAACATGATCGAAGGCTTAGGCCGAACTTTCCCAAAGTATGTCATTGGCTATTCAGACCATACCTTACCAGATGAGTGTATGCTGATCCTGACAGCCGCATATTTGAAGGGCGCACGAATCATCGAAAAACATTTCACATTTGATAAGAGCCTGCCTGGTAACGACCATTACCATGCCATGGACGTGAACGATTTGAAACGATTCAAAAAAAACTTAGCTCTTTTGGAAAAAGCCGAAGGAGAAACACATAAAGCCCCGCTTTCTTCCGAAACTATAGCTAGAAACAATGCACGTCGTAGTATTGTGATCACAAGAGCAATTGAAAAAGGCACTACGTTAACGGAAGAGATGATTACCTGCAAGAGACCGGCTTTCGGTATCAGCCCTATTCATTGTGATGGAGTCATTGGAAAAAGTGCTATTCGAGATCTTGAGGAAGACCATATCCTTCAGTGGAGTGACCTAGAGAAGTCGTGAAACGCGTAGTTGGCATAGTTCAAGCTCGGATGGGTTCTAGGCGCCTACCGGAAAAGTCAATGATCGAGCTTAGAGGAAGACCAATTATCGAACACGTGGTGCGGCGTGTACAAAGGGCACAGACTCTGACGCAGGTTGTCTTGGCTACTTCGAATCAGGCCAAGGATGACGTACTATGCGACGTTGCCGACCGTCTCGATATTCAATACTTTCGTGGTTCGGAAAATGACGTGCTTAAGCGGTTTCTTTTGGCGGCTCAGGCTTATAATGCAAATGTGGTTGTTAGAGTGTGTGCAGATAATCCACTCGTTGCGCCAGAGGAAATTGATCGCATTGTGTTACATCATCTTCGTACCGGAGCAGACTATTCTTTCAATCATATTCCTTTGCTGGATAATTTTTATCCGGACGGCTTGGGTGCAGAAGTGGTCAATTTTAATATTTTAGAGGAAATGAATAGGAAAACAGGTGATCAAACCCACCGTGAGCATGTAACATCATACATATGGGATCATTCGACTGATTTTCACATTGAAACAATCGTAGCCCCTAAGGACATCGCCGGTTCTGAGATCAAATTGGACATAGACACTGAAACTGATATAGAAAGGCTTAGATTGGTGTTTAATGAGATGCCGCCTGGTACTGAAGCTGAGGCATGGGATGCGAAAAGCATAATTATAGCCTACCGACGTGTGGTCGAAAAATCAACATAAAATGCAATGAAAGAAACTAAATGAAGACACTTGTATTGAGCACCATTCCTGATGATTTTTCACCAAATACGCATGAAGTGCTTGGTCCCTGGTGCTTCATTGGGCGTGAGGAGATCTTTCCTGACTGGGAAGACCTGCCTTTCGAACCTGACCCGTTTCCGAATGTACAGTCTTTAGCAAAAGCTTCCTCTCAGACATGCGATTATGCTAACGGCCTAATTGAACATCTGGCTGATGAGATGAACCATCGGAACAATAAAGACTATTCTTTCAGGTTTTGGAGGATTCTTCTGATGCCGTGGCTGCTTTGTCTTGTACAATCTACGTGGGAGCGCCAGCTGAGAATCAGACAGTTTGTTTCCAAACATTCCCACGAATCATATCATGTCGTACTTACAAAGGACGATGTCAATTGGCAGTTTTCGGATACGAAAGATTTTCTATATAGAGGGCTTTTAAATCCGATTTTCAACTATTGGCTTTATTCACTTTTGCTGGAAAACGTCTTTCCGGAAAAGTGGACAGTAAGTTATATAGCGCTCAATTCATTAAAAGCAAAACAATCTGGTCTGAAGAATTCTCTCCAAGAACGATCACACAATTGGAAAAAGCGATTTTCCTCGGCTCTTTTCAGTCGTCTGTGTTGCAACGGAGTTTATGGTATTGGGCCATTGTGGTCCACGTATTTTCACTTCATTCTAACAGCAAAGACTCATCTTGCCCCGAATAAGCACAAGAGACAATATTCACAAAACAAATATTCAAAAACTGATCTTACTTGGTCTTTAGACTTTAATATGCTTCTTGAAAGAACGCTTCCACGATGTTTTTATAATATCCGCGAATTGGATTTATCGAATAGAAAATATTATCCTGGCCGCTGCCATGTGATTGGTCCAAAACTTTGGTATCAAGAGAGCGAAAAACTCCGCTATGCGCTACTTGCAGAAAACGGCGAGTGTTTAATTGGTAGCCAGCACGGCGGAAATTACGGGACCCTTAAAAGCATCCCTGCCATCGCTGAGATTGAATACCGACAGACATCTGCTTTTCTATCCTGGGGGTGGCGGACACAGGAAACCTATTTCGTCAATGCTCACGATATTTCTTCAGCCTACCTCAGTCGCATGAAAAGATCATTATTTCGTAATAGCTGCCTTATTTTAGTAGGAACTGAGGCGACACCTTTTTCTTTTAGGCTCGATAGCATTCCACAGGCAAACCAACAACTTGATTATCGTAAAAAAAAACGTGGTTTTATACGGGCCTTGAGGCCAGACATTTTTGCTAAGACCATGTACAGGCCATATCCATCATCTGCGGGCACTTTTAGCGATGCAACTTATGTCAAGAGACATTTTCCAAACATCTCTATTTTAAAAGGCCAGCTAGAAAATCATCTTTTAAAGGCAAAGTTAGCCGTTGTTGATCATCCTGTGTCGACATTACTCGTTCTCATGGCTGCTAACGTACCTACCATTGGCTTTTGGAATCATAATGCCTGGGGTATGTGTGAGCAAGCGGCACCATATTTCAGCCATTTAACCAAAGCAGGTATAGCATTTTCGAGTTGCGAAGAAGCAGCAGAAAAGGTGAACGAAATATGGGACAACGTAGAAACCTGGTGGAGACAGAGTGATGTCCAGAATGCTCGTAAAGAGTTTTGCTATCACTACGCCCGAACTAGCAGATTTTGGTGGTGGGAATGGTCAAAAACACTGTGGAGACTATGAGAAGTAATTGCAAAAAATGCCGAATCATATTTGTTGAAACTTATTCTCCGTTTCAGTTGGTAGTTCTACTCCCGATCTTTATAACAGCAGGCAGAATCTATTTTCACTATAAACCATTTCCTCCACAAAGGGAGATCGGATTAATCAAACGAATTGTTCTAAAGGCTATTCGTTTGATTAATCCAAAGGCTGAAATCAAAAGTATTGAGCATGACCTGATTTTGGAGGAGAATTGGAAATGCAATCATGAAGCTGCAATAATGGTTAAAGCGGCCGAGAAGCGTATTGCAAGCCTAATTCCATGCGGGATAGTACGAAAATTAATACAAGATGCTGCTGTAATAAAATGCTTTCAATCATATCTTGTTTCTGCTTTGAGTTCAAAGTTACTATTCTATCGGTCTGCTGAAATTCTTACGAAGAAAATGTCAAGTGATGACAAATTAATCGTCCTTCCATCCGGGAGTCTCCGCATTTTTCACGGTGAGTTGTTAAAAGAAAGAATACACTTAAGGGCGACGATACCCCGTTCGGTTATCGTGTGTAACAAGATTCGACGCATGTTTTTTAGTGTATTAGCCATTCCGGTTTTCTTTTTTGCGCCTGTGATCTGGATGCTTCTGAACTTAAAGAGAATTTCTTTCAATAAATCCATAATAACTGCACCCATTGCTGTGCCTATAATGCATGGTTTTTCAAACTCAAAAATTGATACAAGAACTGGTTTCAAAAAGAACAGTGATGATAATTACTTGTATAATGACGCTGTGGTGCCAGGGGATATCGTCCATATATGGGATGGCTGGACACTGCCAGTCGATAAAAAGAAGAATAGCAAAAAGATAATGACTGAGAGGCGGATACCTTTTGCTGAAAGAAAGAAATATGCTGTAGGTATCTCCAACCTTTGGTATGCATTAATACTCCAAATAAAAATGCTGCGGTGGTTGCCCTATATAGTTGCTATAGCACGAGCAGATGTTGAACTATTGTATTGTGGTTTCACTGTGATCAGGTTTATGTTGGACCAAAACGTGGAATTTGAGAACGTTGATTATAAGGTGTATTACAGACTAGATGACTATTCATCCCGCCATATTATCTGTACAATTATGTCGGAAAAAATAGGACGACGGGTTGTGTTGAAGCATCATGCAGCGACAACATGGGATTTGCCCAAAATAGGATTCGTCCATGCACACGCTTATGTTGTTTATGGTGAAATATATGAACATGTAATGGATAGTTTTTGGAAAGATGTATGTCTTGAAAGAACTGGCCGGGCTAATATTGACTGGGTAGCGGAAATTATGCGTAACCCTGAGGAGATAGTGCGATTAAAAGATAAATTCCAAAAGAAATATGGAAAAAGAAGATCTACAGTCTTAATCATCTTTCCTGGTGCCAATAACAGGTTTACGTTCTTGAGACAGTGGAATGAGATGTTTTCTGCACTGAAAGAACTGACTCAGCGTGACCTTGATGTAAGTGTCGTACTTCGTTTTCGATTGGGAAATAGGGCAGGTCCAACAACTATTGAGGCATTCGACCATATAAAGGAATTTCTTGAGACGGTCTATTCCGACCCTATGTTTATTATTGAAAAAGGTATGTTTACGACCCAGGAGCTCATGGCGATTTCGGATGTGATTATCGCTCACTCTTCATCTTTTGCTATCAATGAGGCTTTGGCCGCTTCAGCAAAGGTGTTTACATTTGATTTAACGGGCACAGCTTCCTATTATTATCCGGACTACGGCCGTGATTTTATATTGTATAAAAAGGAAGATATTTTACGTGTTTTTGAAGCCATAGAGACGGATTTCAGTACGTTTGATGTTGATTGGGACAGATTACGAAGAGATGCGAACTATTATACGGATGGCGGTAATTTGGACAGGTTGCGAAAGGTGCTGCTGGATTCAGTCAAGGAGGTTGACAACCGGAGAATGTCTAATGGATCAGAAAAAATAGACTCCCCTGAAGCAATGGGGAGAGTGTGATGTTTACTTCGAATGGCAGGTTCCTGGAGTTGAATTCTGGCTCCGTAGGCAGGGATTTACAGAAAATCAAACACCATGTTCAAGGAGTTAAGCGTTAATGATAAATAAGTCAGGAAATCCCACCCTTTATTGTAATCTTCCAAATCAAGGATATTTGATAAAATCATGACCGGGGAAATACCTTCGAAGGAATTCGATCAAAAGGCCCAACCAAGTTCATTCTCGGAATGCTTTTCTTTAGATGAACACGCGTCAAACCCAATTCCAAAAGGGTGGCTAAGAAAATTTAGAAGTCTATTTTTGAGTTCCCGTTATTCAATGCCAGTATTAATGAGATTGTCTCAGTTTTATTATCTAACTTCACAAAAAGAATTTACAAAAATAGGACAGAAAGTACGTGGACTCCTATCTGTAATGCTGAGAAGAGCAAATGTAATTGTTAATCAATTTGAGCATGGCGCAAATCCGCAAATTGCAGCAGGAGTTGTATTTCATCATACAGGGGTATGTATCACGAGTGATACAATGATCGAATCTGGTGTTCATATTTATAGAAATGTAACTTTGGGGATAAAAGATGGTGGTGCTCCATATATAAAACAAGGCGCCAAAATATCCAGCCATTCAATTGTATTGGGCAATGTAGTTGTTGGAGAAAAAGCAATAGTTGCCCCCGGTGCCGTAGTTGTGAAAGATGTTCCTGCAAGAAAAGTGGCAGCTGGGGTTCCATCAAGAATTATTGGGGATGTAACAGACAGTAATTTTCAATTTTAGTCAATTATATTGCTTCCCAGAAGACATCCTCAGGCGGAGCTTTTGGCTGATGGTGATGGTTACAGCAAGTATTATTCATTGCAAATTGATGTGAAATGATATTTTTATTTCGTGTGACATAGTAATTAGGTTGAATGTAGGTGCTAAATGTATACAGTCTTGAGCACAACATCATTTTGGGGGAGATAATGCAACGAATCTTTAAGTCAAAGCTCAAAAAGCAGAAACTGACCATCGGCTCATGGATCACTCTTGCCCACACAGCCATTGCTGAGATCATGGCAAAGGCGGGCTTTGACTGGTTGGTGGTAGATTTAGAGCACAGTGTCATTACGGTTCGTGAGGCGGAGGAATTGATCAGAGTGATTGATCTATGTGGCGTTGTGCCTCTGGTGCGCCTTTCCGCTAATGATTCTGTTCAGATCAAACGGGTAATGGATGCTGGGGCGCATGGTGTGATTGTGCCTATGGTTAATTCCGTGGCCGAGGCTGAAAAGGCGGTATCTGCAGTGCGATATCCGCCAAAGGGTTTTCGTGGCGTTGGGTTAGCCAGGGCGCAGGGTTATGGTACCAGCTTTAGTGAATATCTGGATTGGGTGAATAAAGAATCTGTCGTTATTGTACAGGTTGAACATATTAAAGCAGTAAACAATTTGGAAGAGATTCTTTCGGTAGACGGCGTGGATGGTTTTATCGTAGGACCCTACGATCTTTCAGGTTCTCTTGGTGTGCCCGGCCAATTCGATCATCCATCGATGAAAGAGGCGATGGAACGGATTATCTCGGTGGGCGCAGCATCAGGCAAGGCCCCGGGGATTCATGTTGTTGAACCCAATGTTGAAGAGTTTAGAAAGAGAATAGATCAAGGATATCGCTTTGTTGCATACAGCCTTGATATCAGGATGCTGGATTGCGCATGTCGCGAGGGGATTAAAAAGGCAGGATTAAGGATTGAAAAGGATTGAAGGATTAAAGGAGGTCGGGTGGTTCACTGGAAGGATTTGAAGGTATGGCAAAAGGCTCATGCCCTTGTAGTTGAAGTGTATAGACTTACGAGTACGTTTCCAAAAGAAGAACTCTATGGTTTGACAAGCCAGCTCAGGCGTTCATCTTCATCTGTTCCAGCGAACATGGTTGAAGGACAATCTCGGAATACAACAAAAGAATACCTGCAATTTCTCTACAATGCGAGGGGATCATTGGAAGAAACAAGATACCATCTTCTTTTGGCACATGATTTAGAATGTCTTGAAAAAGAACCATATGAGCGTTTAGAAGGCCAATATGAGGAAGTAAGCCAGATGTTAAATCCACTCATAAAGAAAATGAAAAGAGAAGCATAAAAATGAATACCGACTTACCCCCTACTCCTTCAATCTTTAATCCTGAATCCTCTCATCTTAACATCATCGCCATTATCCCTGCTCGTATGGCCTCAACACGTTTTCCCGGAAAGCCGATGGCCAGAATACATGGGATTCCAATGATTGGACATGTATACTTCCGCACAAGGATGTGTTCGCTTTTAAGTGAAACTTATGTTGCAACATGCGATCAGGAGATTTACGATTACATTCATTCCATTGGTGGAAAGGCGGTTATGACTGCGGATGCTCACGAACGGGCAAGTGATCGTTGCGCAGAAGCCATGATCAAAATAGAATCCGAAATTAGTCGAAAAATGGATATTGTTGTTATGGTGCAGGGTGACGAACCCATGGTAACACCGGAAATGATCGAAAAGTCAATCACTCCGATGTTGCATGATTCTTCCGTAAATGTTGTGAATCTCATGGCAAAGATGAAAACACTTGCAGAGTTTGAAGAACCAAATGAAGTCAAAGTAGTGATCGATACGAACGAAAATGCAATCTATTTTTCCCGCGAACCGATTCCGTCTCGAAAAAAAGGAGTGGAAGATGTGCCCATGTTGAAGCAGGTTTGTATTATTCCGTTTAGAAGGGATTATCTCCTCAAGTTCAACGCTATGGTTTCGACACCTCTGGAGTTGATAGAATCAGTAGATATGATGCGGATATTAGAGCACGGTGGAGATGTACGTATGGTTATGATAGGTAACGATACTTATAGCGTGGATACGCAGGATGACCTTGAGAGAGTGGAGGGTATGATGGAAAATGATCCGTTGATGGCCCAATATAAACAAAGAGTTGTCAAATGAGTGCAAAGCCTGATTTGCCACGCACCTGTCGTTTATGCGGTATCGAACTCAAAGATATTGAAGTGGTCGGAGAATATGTCTTTGGAGGAAGTCCGAGACAAAAGTTCTATCGCTTTTCTTTATCCGCCCATGACAGAAGTAGAAGAACAAATATTCTATTCAAAGGAGTTCGAGAAATTTATGGAAACACGATCCGGCGGTGATTTTGACTGGAGCGGCCCGGAATCGCATATCAGGTCAAATACAAAACAATATGAAAGGCGGTTCCCTTTTTTTTCTGATCTTGTTTTACCCGGAAAGAGTGTATTGGAAATAGGATGTTCTTCCGGTTTTATGCTCTTGCCATTGAAAGAAAACGGATTAAAAGTTGCAGGTGTCGAACCCTCTGGTGGCTTTACGAGCTTCCTCATATCCAATAATATACCTGTTTATTCTAATTTAGATGAACTTGAAGCGTCTTCGCAAATAAAGCAGTTTGATCTTGTCATGCATTTCTTTGTACTTGAACATACGCGGGATCCCGTCGGATTTTTAAAAAGGGATTTTGAGTTTGTCAAACCGGGTGGATGCATGATTTTTGAGGTGCCCTGCCGAAACGATCCACTTGTGAGTATATACAATATTCCGGCCTTTCATGAATTCTACTAGTCTGTTGCCCATAACTGGTATTTTAATTACGATTCACTATTATATGTTTTAAGACAAGTTGCTGATGATTACGAAATAATCAATGAACAGCGATACGATCTTTCAAATCATATGACGTGGGCACTTGACGGGAAGCCGGGTGGGCAGGAAAAATACTCTTCTTTCTTCACTCCTGAACTTGAAAAAGCGTACAGGCAAAGTATGATCGATACCGGCTATTGCGACACGCTTATCTGCAGATTATACAAGCCAATATGACCGGATAGTACGCAAAAAATCGAATTTACATCCGCAGGTTACCAATCCATTATTTGTAAAACATAAGAAGATTTCAGAATGAAAACAGCATTAGTTACCGGTGGCGCTGGGTTTATCGGTTCTCATCTGGCAAGGAGACTGTTGGCGGAGGGATGGAAAGTCTATATCGTTGATAATTTGTCTACAGGCTTTAAAGATAATATTCCTGATGGCGCTGAATTTGTCTATTTGGATCTGTCGCAAGATGATTTTTGTAAAGAATTGCCCGAAGTTCATTTCGATGTTGTTTTTCACCTGGCCGCACAGTCATCCGGCGAGATTTCATTTGATGACCCTTTATATGATCTCAAGACCAACTGTATGAGCACGCTCCTATTGGCGGACTGGTGCCTGAAACAGAACATAAACCGCTTTATGTACACCAGCTCCATGTCTATTTATGGTGACCAGGAGGTTCAGCCAGTGCGGGAAACCGCCATGCCGAGTCCAAAGTCTTTTTATGGAGTCGGAAAGCTTACATCCGAGAGCTATCTGGATATCTACGCGAAGATGGGACTGAATGTGACATCGCTTCGGCTTTTTAATGTATATGGTCCGGGCCAGAACATGGAAAATCTGCGGCAGGGAATGGTCAGTATTTATATGGCTTATATACTTAAAGGTGAAGAAATATTGGTCAAAGGTTCCCCTGACCGATACAGGGACCTGGTATATATTGATGACGTCATAGATGCCTATATGATGTGCCTGGAAAATACGAATTCATATGGAAAGGCCTATAACGTGGCGTCCGGGGTGCGGACATATGTGCGGGAATTGTTGGATGCGGAGCTGAAAGCTTTTGGATATGATCCATCGGATTATCCCATAAAATTCGCAGATTCGACTCTGGGGGACACCTTTGGAATTGATGCAAATATTTATGAAATAAAGAATGACATCGGATGGCAACCGAAGGTGCAACTTAATGAAGGATTGAAGAAGATGGCGGAATGGGCGATATCAATGAAACATAAGAATTATATAAAGTGACGGTGTTAATGCGGGCATAGAAACCGCAAAGGAAGAATTTCAGGAACGGATTTCAAGAAACAACCTTAGTTCTCATATGAGAGTGCCGGCGAAGAGAGGGCATTAGACATAATTATGATTTTAAAATCTTTTATACCAAAGAGTATCAAGCCTTTTTTAAGAAAAACTTTACAATCGATACTAAAAACATCTATTGAAAAAGCTTCTAAAGAGCAAGACTTAAAAGATTTGGCAAATAAACTCAGAAAAATAGTGCCGGACATAACTGATCAATATTCAACATTTAAAATTGATACTCCATATAGGGATGTCAAAGCTAGAAATCAACATGCGTTTCAAATATCACTCGTTAATGAAATTATCGAAGAGTTTAAAAAACCTACGATTGTTGATATCGGTGATTCTGCGGGAACACATTTGCAATATATTATGGGGCTTCATCCCCAAAAAATGCAATGTCTTAGTGTTAATCTTGATACTCAGGCTGTAGAGAAAATTAAACAAAAAGGGCTTGAGGCTGTTAATGCAAGGGCGGAAGATTTGCATAGTTATAATATTAACACTGACATATTCCTATGCTTTGAGATGCTTGAACATTTAATGAACCCATGCCATTTTCTGCATGAGGTGTCCACAAATACAAATGCAAAATATTTGGTAATTACAGTCCCATATTTAGAAAATAGTCGAGTTGGTTTGCATCACATTCGTAGGGGGGGCTTAAGGGATGTTTATGCAGAAAACACACACATTTTTGAATTAAGCCCAAACGACTGGAAATTGCTTGCGAGACATTCCGGATGGAATATTGCGAAGGAGAGAATTTATCGACAGTATCCCAAAAGAGGACTTTTCTGGATTACGAAAGCACTTTGGAAACGTTTCGATTTTAAAGGATTCTACGGGATGATTTTAATAAAAGATGATACCTGGTCATCAAAATATATGGACTGGTAGGCAAATTATGACACCCAAAATTATCATCACAACAACCTCTTTTGCAAAATTTGATGCTCAGCCTCTGAGGTTTCTGAAGGGTACCGGTTTTGAGGTTGTTTTGAACTCTTATGGCCGAAAGCTATCCGGTGATGAAGTTGTTAAACTCGCGGCGGATGCAGTTGGTCTTATCGCTGGGACAGAGCCTTTGGATAAGGCTGTGTTAGAAAAACTGCCTTTACTCAAAGTCATATCTCGTTGCGGGGTTGGATTAGACAATGTGGATTTGGCGTCAGCAGAGAAAAAAGGAATCAAAGTATTCAACACGCCCTACGGGCCCACACTGGCTGTCGCAGAATTGACTGTTGGATTGATTCTCAATCTTTTAAGAAAAATTGCTCAGATGGATAGAGAACTAAGACATTCTCTTTGGGAAAAAAGAACGGGAAATCTTCTTCATGGTAAAAAAGTAGGTATAATAGGTTTTGGACGCATCGGCCAAAAAGTTTCTGAGTTACTGCTGCCTTTCGGGGTAGAGATAAGCTATTGCGATGTTTGTGACATTTCTTGCAACCTCCCTTGTTCACCTCAGAATATTGAATCATTACTTTCGTGGGCTGATATTATTTTACTCCATTTATCCACTCCAAACGAGCCTCTACCCCTTATAGGTAAAAAAGAAATTCAAAAAATGAAAAAAGGATCTTGGCTGATTAATGTTTCGCGTGGGGGAATTGTAGATGAGCAGGCACTTTATTCAGCCCTGAAAAATGATCATTTAGCTGGTGCTACAATTGATGTGTTCGATAAAGAGCCTTATGACGGGCCTCTTAGTGAGCTGGAAAACGTTATACTGACACCTCACATTGGTTCATATGCCAAAGAAGCAAGGGTGGAGATGGAGATGCAGGCCGCGAAGAATTTGATTAAAGGATTGAACGATTAGAAGAATTCTGAAACTTCAAAGATGCACTTCCATTACCTTTCATATTCCATTACCAAATCAATGCCGGTATATGGTGGTTCTGCCGGGCCGGAATTGACCAGTCTAAAAGCAATCGACAAAGGCGATTCCTGCAATACATGGCGTTTTTGCCTTGAAAATCATTGGGGCACCCATGTTGATGCTCCAAACCATTTTTTTTCAAATGGTCGGAAGGTTATGGATTATCCGGCAGGTTTCTGGATATTTGACAATCCACAGGTTATGGATGTCCGGCTTGAACCAGGCGAATTGTTGAAGTGGGAGGTAATTGGCAATCATATTGATGTCGATGCTGATTTGCTTCTTTTAAAATCCGGGTGGGGCGTGAAAAGAAAGTCCGACCTGTACTGGAGAGAAAACCCTGGAATTCATGCAGATGTAGGTATTGGACTGCGTCATTTGAAATCCTCCATTCGTGCCGTAGGAATCGATTGGATTTCCGCATCATCTTTTATCCATCGGGAAGAAGGTAGAGCAGTCCACCGTGCATTTTTGAACCAGGGAGGGGAAGGCGATCCAGTTTTGCTGGTTGAAGATATGGATTTGTCTGCCAATCTAACGAGCCTTTCAAGGGTTTTAGTCGTGCCTCTGATTATGGAAGGCACCGACAGTGCACCCTGCACGGTTATAGGATTATTTGATGATTAAGGCCATAATATTTGATTTTGACGGAGTGGTGGTGGAATCGGCAGAGATAAAAACCGCGGCGTTCTGCCAGCTCTTTTCCACTCATCCTGACAAGGTTCGCGAAATAATTGAATACCATAAAAAGAACATGGGAATATCCCGCTATGTGAAGTTTCGCTACTTCTATGAAAATATTCTGGGAAAAGAATTGTCTCGCGATGAAAAGATGGAATTGAATGAGAAGTTTTCTCAGATAGTACTGGACAAGATACTTAAAGCGCCTTTTGTTGCAGGAGTACTCGATTTTCTTGAAAAATATCACACAAAATATCCGCTTTTTATCGCATCCGGCACACCGGATGACGAACTTCAGTACATAGCTGAGGAACGTGACATATCCCACTATTTCAAGGAAATACACGGCACGCCTCGAAAAAAACCAGAGATTATCACAGATATTTTGTTACGCTATTCATTGCGCGTCCCGGAGATTGTCTTTGTCGGCGATGCTGAATCGGATTTAAAGGCCGCGAGAGAAACAGGTGTCCGCTTCATTGCCCGAATTAGCCCCGGCAATAATGATTTACTGGACTGGCCTCTAAAGATTAAAGATCTTTACGACCTTGGGAATGTTATAGAAAACTTAGATAATTAACCGATTGACAAGGGATTGAGCGAATGAAAACAATAGTCTTTGGCGGTTCCGGTTTTTTAGGGAGCCACGTGGCAGATGTTTTAACAAATGCGGGACATTCCGTAACTATATTCGATCTCAGACCATCTTCTTATCTTCAAGCCAACCAAAGGATGTATCTCGGAGATATACTCAACCCCGAACAGGTTTTTGATGCTGTTAAGAGTCATCATGTTGTCTTCAATTTTGCGGGGATTGCTGATTTGGATGATGCGACAACCAAACCAGTTAATACGATACGTTTGAATATTGAGGGCAATGCTAACATTCTGGAAGCATGCCGGCAGGCTGACGTTGACCGCTTTGTTTATGCAAGCACAATCTATGTGTACAGCAACAAGGGTGGTTTCTATCGTTGCAGCAAACAAGCGGCGGAGCTTTATATTGAAGAGGCTAACCGGAAATATGGTCTCGATTTTACCATTCTCAGGTATGGCACACTGTATGGCCCAAGGGCAGACAAGAGAAACAGTATCTACAGATATTTAAAACAGGCTATGGAAACTATGTGCATAGTTTGCAATGGCAGTGGGGAAGAGATGCGGGAATATGTTGATGTGCGTGATGCTGCACGTCTAACCGTTAAAGTACTGGAAAATGAATATCTGAACCGACATATCATAATCAGCGGACATCACCCAATGAGATTTAAAGATATGATATTAATGATCGAAGAGATGGTAGGGAAAAATATCAAGATAGAATTTACAAACATTAAGAATCCGGATCATTATAATTATACTCCTTATTCATTTATCCCAAAAGCCGGCCAGAAACTTGTCGATCACCGCTATACAGATATGGGGCAGGGACTTTTGGAGTGCCTACATGAGATGCATAAAAGAAAGATAGAATGATGGGCATTGAGATCTATATACGGGCACTTCGCAGCTATGAAATGGAACGAAGTCATACATTTGGCTGATGTAAAAATAAATCCTGTCAGCAAATTCTGATCTGGGATAGAAGCCTGAAGTCAGTCTTTATGAGGGATTAGATAAAATGATTAGTTGGTTATTATCGGATTAGAGTTTCAAGACTAAGTTCCCAAGGTATGCAAACCCTCGATCTAAATAATTTATCATTCCAGCACGTTAAGCTCCTGAACGATATCCACGCTGAAATGAAGGAAGAGTTCAATGAACTTGTTGAGCATATTTACCAGAAAACAGACGGGAGTTTAGACTGGCTGGTCAACAGTCTGCTTAGCAGAAACAATTATCTCAGCACCGTTTTCCTTGATCTTTGTTACCTGGAGCTTATTAAGACAGTACTAGAAAAAAATGGCATTGAACAGGTTATTGTAAGATCCGCGGCACACAAGAAGATCTTGGTTGATTACTTCCAGCAAACCGGCAAGGCCATAAGGGTAACTTCGACAGTAAGTCTCAAACAACACCTAAAAAATCTCTTGACCACTATCTACCGTTGTCTGCAACATATTTATTCGATAGCACATTCGCTGAGTGTAAAGGATATCGAGCGACGGAAGCGTATACCAAGGGATAAAGAGATAACACTCATAGATACGTTTTTTCTTTCTTCCATGTTTAAAGACGGTGTCTACAGAGACAGGTACTACCCCGGACTTGTTGAGAATCTGACGGAGGAAGAAAGGAAAAAGGTCTTTTTCGTTCCATCAATATCTACCAGGAAAAAGCTTAAAGATATAATCAGAATCAGTGAGAAGGCTGATGAGCAGTTTATATTTAAGTTCGATTATCTTAAGTTTTGGGACTATCTCCATGCCCTGTTGAGTCCGCTACGCATTAAAAGGATTGACATGAGCGGATTTATGTTCAGGGGGTTTAGGATCGGCCCAGTCTTAAAATCTAATTTTATAAAGAGCATTGCAAATGGTAGCTCTTTTTCAGCTATTCTTAACTATCATTTCTTTAAGCGGTTGAAAGAATGTGGTATCCGATTGGGGTTAGTAATTGACTGGTTTGAAAACCAGCCCATTGACCGGGGATTCAACAAAGGTAAGCGTGTTTTTTTCCCTGCTGTACCGAGTATTGGTTATCAAGGGTTCATCGTGTCTTATGACTTTAACTTTTATCTTCAGCCCACCGTTTATGAACTTGAAGCTGGCGTCATTCCCAGAAAAATTGCTGTGGTAGGCAAAGATTTGATAGATGTTGTGAGGAGATATTGTCAGCAATTGCCGGTTGTGTCTGCACCTGCATTTAGGTTTGCTGAAATCTATAATTATCAATTGGGTGAATCGGTAAAAGTGAGTGAAAAACCGAGCATTCTCATTGTCCTGCCTATCTCATTGGAGGATAGCATAGATATTATGGAAATGGTTGCCGAAGCTGCGAGCAATGGTGCTGACCAAAAAGCAACCTTTTTGATAAAACCTCATCCAAACTTAAATCTTTCAAAATTAAAAACTGCCTTACAATCCTGGCCGGAGGTTTTTAAGGTTATTGATGGGAATTTCTCTGAACTCATCACAGAATCGAACCTGATTGTGGGGAATGCATCCAGTACTTGCATGGAAGCCCTGGCATACGGTGTCCCTGTCGTTGTGGTAGGCAGCCAAAATGGAGTAACCCAGAATCCAATACCTGATTCTATTCCCAAAGCCATGTGGGAGCTATGTTATACAAGTGATGAATTGGCTGCTGCGATCCAAAGACTGTGTTTTGAAGTAGATGATGAGGTCATGAGCGAATTCGTAAGAATTGGGAGGCAGATCAGGAAAGAATATTTTGAACCCGTAACAAGAGAAGGAATAATGAAACTATTGGGGATTGATTATGAGTAGGAAAAATAGGTGGCATTCGAATTTACCTGATAAATAGAAAGGTTGCACCATGGAAGTCGTGATTTTATGTGGAGGAAAAGGAACCCGTTTGAGTGAAGAGACTGTTACTAAGCCCAAACCGATGGTTGAAATCGGTGGTATGCCGATTTTATGGCATATTATGAAAATATACAGTTATCATGGCTATAAAAAATTTGTATTGGCTTTGGGATATAAAGGGGACCATATCAAAAATTATTTTTACAACCTGAGAATCACTGGTAATGATTTTACGCTAAAGCTCACTCCGAAACATGAACCAACTTTTTTTAATCCATCGGAGGACCAGGACTGGGAGATAACATTTGTGGATACCGGAGAGAATACGTTGAAAGGCGGCAGAATTAAGCGGCTTGAACCGTATATTTCTTCTGATACATTTCATTTGACATATGGCGATGGCGTTTCCAATATCGATGTGAATCAACTTGTAAAATATCATAAATCCCACCAATGCTTTACTACCCTTACCGCTGTTCATCCTCCATCGCGCTTTGGTGAGATTATATTAAAGAATGACCATGTGGTTGAATTTGAGGAAAAACCCCAGATGGGAGAAGGACTTATCAATGGTGGTTTTTTTGTGTTTGACAGGAAAATAATGTCTTATTTGACGGAAGATGAAAATTGTGATTTTGAATTCGGCCCCTTACAAAAGATTGCAAAAGAAAACCAGTTAAAAGCATATAAGCATACTGGATTTTGGCAATGCATGGATAATGTAAGAGAGCGGGATTACCTGGACAATCTCGTCAGAACCAATAGTGCTCCATGGATGAAATGGAAATGAGCACGCGTTATGTTTAGGGGCGTCTATAAAAATAAAAAGGTGTTGGTCACCGGTCATACTGGCTTTAAAGGTTCCTGGCTTTGCACCTGGCTCCTCTCCCTGGGGGCAAAAGTTTGTGGGTATTCCTTGGATGTTCCCACAAAACCGTCTAATTATGAGACTCAGGGGTTAGAAAATAAGATTACTCACGTCATTGGGGATATCCGCGACAGAGAAAAATTAAAAGAAACTTTTCAGCAATTTAAACCGGTTGTTATTTTTCATTTGGCAGCCCAGTCTTTGGTTCGCAAGTCTTATACTGATCCGGCAGCGACGTTTGAGACAAATGCCTTGGGAACCATGAATGTTCTTGAATGTATTAGGTTTTGTCCTTCGGTTCAGGCAGGCGTAATTATTACCAGTGACAAATGCTATCGAAATGTGGAATGGACATGGGGATACAGGGAAAACGATTTGCTGGGCGGCGAAGACCCTTATAGCGCCTCCAAAGGATGCGCCGAATTGATTATTTATTCCTACATACATTCTTTTTTTAAAAATAGTCCAAGAATTGCAAGTACACGTGCCGGCAACGTTATTGGCGGGGGTGACTGGGCGGAAGACAGGATCGTGCCGGATATCGTCCGGGCGTGGGCCCAGGGAAAACCAGTTGTTATTCGCAATCCAGCAGCAACCCGGCCATGGCAGCATGTGCTGGAGCCGCTGAGCGGATATCTCTGGTTGGGTGCTAAATTGTGGTCGGATTCTCTGAACGCACCGGGCGAGGCCTTCAATTTCGGGCCCTCGGCAAAAGTTAATCAAACTGTAAAAGATGTTCTTGATGCCATGGCAGTATATTGGCCAACGGCAGAATGGCGTTTTGTTGAGCAGGACACAGAAAAAAAGGAAAGCAACTTGCTCAAACTCTGCTGCGACAAATCATTTAACTATCTTAACTGGCACGCCGTACTCTCGTTTGACGAGACTATAGAAATGACTTCTAACTGGTATTGGACATTTTATAAAAAGGGTATGGACGAAGCAAAACAAATTACCCGTAAGCAAATTTCAGAATATACATCCAAAGCGGCTCAAAAAGGCCTGGAATGGGCATTGTCATAAACGAACCAGTCAATTGTAAAATTGAAGGAGTTGAAGTTGTCCCACTTAAACATATCATTGATGATCGAGGGGCAGTTCTTCATATGCTGAGATGTGATTCGGCATATTTTAAGCAATTCGGTGAAGTCTATTTTTCCATTGTAAATCCCGGTAATGTTAAAGCCTGGAAACGACATCCCCGGATGGCCCAGAATATTACGATTCCAAAGGGGAAAATTAAATTTGTCCTTTATGATGACCGGGACAAATCGATTACAAAAGGGCACCTGGAAACCATAGTAATCGGCTATCCGGATCGATATTATCTTTTATGTATTCCTCCTATGATTTGGTATGGTTTTCAGTCTGTTTTCGAAACAGAATCGATAATAGTAAACTGTACCACAATCCCCCATGATCCCAATGAGGTGGAACATTTGGACAAATCAGACCAATATATTCCTTATAAATGGGGTAAGACATAGTAATGAACATTTTAATAACCGGAGGGTTGGGTTATGTTGGCGGCAGAATAGCAGACTATCTCAACAAGAAATCACCTGCCTCTAAAATATTTCTTACAACGAGCAAGAAGGACCGAAGACTCCCTTCATGGGCGGATAAATTTACAGTCCTTCATATGAATCTTCTTGATGAGGAATCGATTGCAGCTTGCTTGGGAAATAAACATATCGACGTTATAATACATTTGGCGGCAATGAATGAAATAGATTCCATGAAAGATCCGGAATTAGCCATGGAAGTAAATACGAATGGCACACATAAATTACTGAACCTCGCAAATAACAATAATATATGTAAATTCATCTACTTTTCTACCTTCCATGTTTACGGGAAAGTGTCTGATTCCGTTATTGGGGAAGATACACCAACGAGACCTTTTCATCCTTATGCCATAACGCACCGTGCAGCAGAAGGTTTTGTGGACTATTTTCAGCATTACCATAACATGGGAACCTTGATTTTCAGGTTATCAAATGGATACGGTTATCCGATGGATGAATATGTCAATAGGTGGCCATTGGTGTTCAACGATATATGCAGACAGGCGGTAACTACCGGGAAAATTGTTTTAAGGTCTTCCGGCAAACAGTATAGAGATTTTATATCACTTCATGACATTGCACGAGCTGTATATCATTTTCTTTTTGTTATTCCAGACTCGTGGGGTGATGGTTTGTATAACCTTGGTGGAGAGTGTGCTATGTCCATTCTCGATGTAGCAAAGAAGATATCGAAGATCTACTGGAAAGGATCTGGAAAGGCATTAGAAAAGATAGAAGCTAACCCGGCAAAAGGGACACCAGAGAATTTCAAGCCTTTCAAATATTCTATTGATAAAATGAAGAATACCGGATTCTCTTTGATGAACAACATGGTTTACGAAATAGAAAATACACTCAATCTGTGTCAGGAGTTTTCTTTCAGCCAGGCACTGGAGAGTCGGCCAAGGTAGAAAATGCCAACAAGATTGATAGAAATATCATTACTTATTTTGCTGGGGCTTTTGGGAGGAGCTTTTGTCGAATATTTGACGTCATATGAGCAATGGTATAGACCGCTTTTTGATACCGGCGATATTGTAGGATTTCTAATGGCCAATGTTATGCTATTAGTCTTAATCGCCTTTTTGCTCATATGGTTAGTTTGGTCACAAGGAGGATTTGTAGTTTCGCAAGAGAGTATAAGACAAATTACTAATATACTAGTATATTTGCATGTATTTTCTTTATTCCTGCCCTGGGGTGGTGGAGTTTTAACATGCATTCCCTCGGGCCCCAAGATCACCTTTTTTTTATTTAATTGTCTTTTTATAATTGTTATATTTTCTAAAATACAAAGTAGAACACGCAGGCAAAACCTGCCCCGACCTATCACTCTTTTCTTATTTTGGCTCTTAGTATCATGGTTAGGGGGTATTCTACTTGGAATTACTGGTATTGATCCTATAAGAGCTAATTTGAGTTTTTGGGATCAAACGAGCGGATTAATACAACTCGGAGATGCCATCCTTGTTTACTATGTAATAAAAAACAACAATTGGGGGTCCAGGGAATTTGAAAGAACCTTTCAACTTATAATCTGCTGCGGTGTTGTCATATCTCTTGAATGCCTGCTTTCCTTTTATTTAGGTTTTCGGCTTCACTCTTCCTCAGTGTCCAGTTTAGGTATGTTCAGAAGCATGTTTATAGGCAGACACTACTATGTGGCAATTATTGGAATGACGATGAGTTTTTTTTCTCTCTATTTATGGCGAAAATATGGGAAGAGGGATCTGCGATATTTAGCGGTGATTGTTTGTGGAGGAGCATTGGTGTTTTCAAGTTTGTCACGGAATATGTTTATCAGTTATAGCGCAGGGTTTGTTTTGTTTGCCTTCTTAGCTTTCAAATATAGCCAGAAGCGAACAAGGAATGTAGGACTTACTGGGTTTGTTATTTGTCTTATTTTAATAATTGTTCCGGTAGTCTTGAGCGTGGGGTTTTCAAAAGCGATGGAAGAAAGATCAAATTTTGACTCCTTACAATCGGGAAAGTCGCGCATATATCGCTGGGCGCGCTCGTTAGATATTGTTGTTCACAATCCGATATTTGGGGCAGGCGCAGGGAATGGAAGAGTTTATACGCATGCTGATGATGTAGTTCCATTCATTTCTCAGTTAGTTCCCTGGAAGGGGCATAGTTTTTATGAAAGGAATCTTATATATAGCAATTTTGTGGTAGGTACGGAATGGGCTACTCGGGAATCGCTGCATTCCGTGACATTGGAGATCATCGCCGGGTTGGGGTTGGCCGGGATGTTGTTTGTAGCGTATCTGGGATACAAAGGTTGGCGGACATTTAAATATATTATTTCTGTAGCTAAAGATAACTGTGAGCAACATTCATTTACCCCTATCTTCGCTGTATGCTCTTTGGTTTTTTCAACATCACTTTCCATTCAAAGTACGTCCAAATTTGAATCCTACTGGTATTTTTCACTACTCTTTGGTTTTCTTAATTTTATCGTGGACGATCTAAGAAATCAGCTGCGATTTATAAAGAAACTTTCCTAATCCATTGCGTACGCATCGTTTTCTACCATTTAATCGATTATTTGGTCATGGGAAAGACGTTTGATATGTATTGTAGGAAAGAGCCACTCGTTTCGGTAGTTATGCCTACTTACAACCATGCTCAATTTATCGGTCAAAGTATCAAATCCGTTTTGAGACAGTCATATGAAAATATCGAATTGATAATTATTGATAATTATTCCGAAGACAATACAGAAGAAATTGTAAACTCCTTTTTCGATAATCGAATACGATTTATAAAATTTTCAAATAAGGGTATTATTGCGTCTTCCCGTAATCTTGGGATGAAAGTTGCACAAGGTCAATATATTGCCTTTATCGATTCAGATGACTTATGGATCAAAGATAAACTAGAGAACCAGATTTCCGTTTTTGAATCGAATAGTGATTTTGGATTATGTTACACTAAGGCCCAAGTAATAAATGAATACGGTGAGTTAAAAAATATTTATCCTTTTAAGGGGCACTCAGGGTATATTTTTAAAAAGCTGCTAAGAAGAAATTTTATAAGTCTATCAACTGTCATGATTAAAAAGGAGGTTTGGGACGCAGTTGGAGGGTTCGATGAAGCTCCTGAGCTCGTTAGTGCAGAAGATAGAGAGCTCTGGTTGCGAATTTCGTTTGTCTTTAAATGTAAATACATTAACAAGGTTTTGGGTTATTACAGAGTACACGCGAAGAATATATCCAGAACTCAAAAGAAAAATCCGGAAAGAATCTTAATCTGTATGCAGCATTTTTTATCAAAAAATGATGTGTCGGGCGGTCTAAAGAAAATTTCTTTAAATCGCACATACACCAGGTTGAGTTTGTCATATTTAAAAAAAAAGGATTTTGAAGAATCTAAAATAAATTTATTAAAGGCTTTTAAAATTCATCCAAGCTTTCAAGTTGCCTTAATGTATATGCTTTCCCTTATTGGTGGATTTGAACTTTTATATATTCTCTTAAATAAGTGGGTGAGCCTTAAGAAATTAAAGTAAGTATTTGATGATAACACTCAAGATTAATGTAAACTCGAGGAAATATAAAATGCAAATCAGTAAACATGCAAGAATGAAAGCATTTCTAATTAAACGCCATTTAATACCGATCAAGAACCATTTAACTTGGCGCAAGATAATGAATAGTATAATGAATCAAATTGAGTATTTCTTGAGAAGGAATAGATTATTAAGTTCCCCCCTTTTTCTTAAGATTGAACCGTCAAGATTCTGCCAACTTAAGTGCCCTGGATGTAGTCATAGTATCAATAAATCAATGCTGCAAAATAACAAGGGCTTTATGAGTTTGGACAGTTTTTGCAAGATAGTGGAACCTTTTATAAAAACATTAATTGGCATAAGTCTCAGTGGTACTGGCGAACCAATGTTGAATAAGGATTTACTTTCAATGATAGAATATGCAAATTCCAAAAACATTGGGGTCAATTATCCTACCAATTTTTCATTGCAATTTTCTGATAATTATTTGGCAAAATTGGTAAAGAGTGGGCTCGACAAAATCATGATATCTATGGACGGCGCAAATGCTGAAACATATAATATATATAGGATTGGTGGAGATTTTGAATTGGCAAAATATAATGTAAAAAGACTTTCTGAAATAAAGTGTAATCTTAAAATGAAAAATCCACATATAGAGTGGAAATTCATAGTCTTTGAACATAACAAGCATGAAGTAGAAAAAGCTTTGAAAGTATTTAAAGAATGGGGATTTGATAGTATATCTTTTGAGAATGACAATTATAGTGGAGAAGCTCGAAGGCAAGTAAGAAAATATCGTAAAAACCAAAATGTTTGTTTTTGGCCGTACAGCACCATGCACTTTTGTTGGGATGGAACGGTGGCTCCATGTTGTGACAGGTTGAGAAAGTGGAATATTGGTAATGTTATAAATACAAACGTTAAGGATATATGGAACAATTCAAGATATAGAAATATTAGAAAAGGATTTGGGTTCTCGAAGAATGATAGAAAACGAATGATACCCTTTTGTAAAGCATGCTTTACTAAAAAAGAAATAAATATATATTGAGTAAATAATTAAGTAAATGACCTAAATGGGACTGGCCCCTTTTAACTTGGTTGGTTCCCTGGCAATGAAAATAGGGGCCGGAGCAGATATCATTATGGGACATCATTCCCATACGTTTCAACCCTACGAGGCATATAAACATGGTCACATATTTTACAGCCTTGGGGGATTAACGTTCGGGGATTATATGAGACATGGAAAACTGCAATCCCTTTTTCGCAAGACAAAAAGGTCTGCGATTGTGTCTTGTGATCCACTTGATATGAGTTTGGAATTTTTGCCAACCAAGGAGTTGAAGGGCAATATTATTCAAATTGATAATCGGGACTACCCTAAGTGGTCAAAGATGAGATGGGGGCTCTATAAGATCAAATACTCCCATGCTTTGATGGAGAGGTTGTTCGACTTTAAGGAAAAGGTGTTGTACCGTATATATGAATACTTTTTTGGCTATTATCAACATCCCTTAAAGAGAATGTGCCAACTATCTAACTTCAGGAAACTGCGACGTTTGTTCAATGACTTAGGGGACAGCGGAAACTAATAATGACATGCCAATTTCTTATTAGTTCAAATATACCTCCCAAGAAAAGCAATCCTCCTGGTCTTGATCTGATAATCGACTGTGAAACCTTCAGATTATTCTCTTCACTGGATCAACTGATAATCGTAGATGGCTTTAAGTTTTTGTTGGACGGGTTCCTGCTTCCTCGTCGAGAGTATTTTGAAAAATACAACAAATACTCCCAGCAGGAGCTTATTTCAGAATTGTATAAAGAATATAAACTTGATTTAATAAATTACGTGAAGGGTAATTTTAATCTTGTCGTTGCAAACGAACAAGAATTGCATGTTTACAATGACAGACACTCAATTAAGACATTTTTCATTTACAAAAATGGCAATTCATTTAGTATCTCAAATGAATTGGCCCTAATCGCTCAACAAAATGCTCTCGTTTTCAACGAGTTGTATCCAGGTATTTTAGCCTTGTTTCAACACTCTGTTTCAGGTTTGACAATGTACAAAGATGTCACCTATTCCCGTCCGGCTACGAGGCTCTGTCTGAGTGGGGGAAACCTTGCGACTGATTCATATTGGGTCCCTGATGACTTGATGACTTACAATCGGAACGTGTTTTCAACTGGGAATGTAATCGATGTATTTAGCCGTACAATAGCTGATTATGTCTCCTTTTTTAAACCCAAAAATATATCCTTAACGTTGACCGGCGGCCGTGATACGCGGTCAATTTTGGCGGGTTTACTCAATATTGGCATAACACCTAGTTCATTTACCTTTGGATTCCCAAGCGGGAAAGATGTGGTCGCTTCCAAAAAGATTGCTGAAGAGCTTGGAATCCCATTCAGTAACCATTTTATTGAAGATCTCAATTCAGTTAGCTATCGCAACCTATCAAAAGAAATTATAGGGTTCGGCAATCCATTTATTCATATTCATCGCGCACATCGGCTTGACGCCATCAAAAAAGAAAAAAAGCTGTTAGGCAATATTGATATGCTATTTGTAGGGGCGATGGGGGGGGATTATATTAAAGGTGTTAGCTTCAACGATTATATTGTAACAGAATTTGTGCGCAGGCAGTTATTTGGTAGCATTGAAGTAAAAAGGCTTGTTGAAGAAATCCTATGCAATCAGTTTGTAAAATGTAGTGAAGATTATTTAGAAGAAATTGTATCTGTTGTTAACAAAACTCCTTTTTTCAGTACAAATAGTTTTAAGGAAGCCGAATTCTTGATAGCGTTTTATTTAATTGGATGCACACACGATATTCAGGATATTAATCTTTTTTGTGAGTATTCAGATATGGTAATTGCCCCTTTCATGGACATTGATTTCCTTGAAGTCCTATTTCAATCTCCGTTTTCTATGTTTTCCAATGATAGGAGTTCGAAGAATCCTTTGAACAAGTTGAAAGGAGGGGAACTGCAGGCAAATCTTATCTCTTCCTTGTATCCACAACTTGCGGATATCCCTTTCGCCAATCTATATAGTCCAAAAGATTTATTGGGAAACAGACTTAAATATTTAATAAAAAGAATGTATTTGCATTTCTTAAAGGTACAAAATACTCCAACATTTTCTTACGAGGAATGGTTCCAGGAATTTGTCGACACAAACATCCCAGACACTGAAACAAAATTGTCAAACTCTTATGATTTTATTTCTATGAAAAAAATGTTGAAAAAGCTAAAGCATAGTACACATGAAGGGTATTGGCACAAATACAGTAACCCTATAATGCTGTCATTGTATTTAAAACACTACGGAAAGCAGTGACTAATGAAGAAAAAGTTTGGCATTCTAAAAAATGAGTTTGATGAAGGGCATCTTAACTGGCAAGCTGCATGCTCGAAGTTTGATGTCGCTTGGGAAACAATTGACCTGGTGGGAGAAGGTTGGTTAAAAACTATTATTTCAGATTCTTTTAATGGATTTTTAGCATGTCCGCCAGGTAGAGAAGCTCTCTTTAAAAAGCTTTATGATGAGAGAATATACATAATTGAGAAAGTGCTAAATGCGTTTGTTTACCCTTCCTATGAAGAGATAAGTATCCATGAAAATAAAAAATATCTTTCCTACTGGCTGAGAGCAAATAACCTGCCCTTACCTATGACATTCGTCTTTTATAACAAAAACGAGGCTTTAAGATTTGCAAGAGATGTAACTTTATCCATCGTTGGCAAGATGGATATTGGCGCTTCTGGTAGGGGCGTTAAAGTTTTTAAAGATAGAGAGAGTTTAGTTGAATACATCAATCTTGCATTTGAAAGAGGTTTAAGGGGGGAGTGGGGTCCAAATCTGAAGATGGGAAGATACACAAGTCGGATAGGGAAAATTCTCAGTAATCCTAAAAGAATTTTGAGAAGACTTCGGGTTTACAAAAAGAATTACAACGCCATTCAAAAAGGATTTGTAATTTTTCAGGAGTACATTCCGCACGACTATGAATGGAGGGTTGTTAAGATAGGGGATTCCTATTTCGGGTATAAAAAGGTCAAGCAAGGAGACAAGGCCAGTGGTGTAAAAGGTTACGACTATGTAGCGTTACCTGATAACTTGTTGAACTTTGTCAAAGGCATTTCCTCTGACCATCATTTTAATTCTATGGCATTCGATCTTTTTGAGGATGAAAAGGCAGGCTACCTTATAAATGAGTTGCAGTGCATCTTTGGGCATGTCCAAGAGTATATTTGTGCCAAAAATGGAAAACCCGGAAGGTATAGATATCTCGGAGAGGAGTGGGTTTTTGAGGAAGGGATGTTCAATACGAATTTATCATATGATTTACGATTAGAAGATGCCCTGAGAAAAATTAAGTCCAAGCAATAAGATGCGAGTTTTATTTATATCCAGCGGAAATTCTAGAACAGGCATTTCTCCAATAGTTCAGAACCAGAAAGAATCCCTAATTGAAAAGGGTATGATCATTGATTCATATCTTATTGTGGGAAAGGGACTGCTCGGATACCTGAAGAATGTCAGGGACCTCAGACGGTACTTGAATTTTTATCATTACGACCTTTTTCACGCGCATTATTCATTATCCGCCTTTGTCGCAACCTTAGCGGGTTGCACGCCTTTGGTTGTATCCCTGATGGGGAGTGATACCAAACCAGATTCTGCTTCAAAACTTATAATACGATTTCTTAATAACATTATTTGGTCTACTTGCATCGTCAAATCCGAACAGATGCGAAATGACATCGAACTTAGAAATGCGTTAGTTATACCAAATGGCGTAAATTTTCATCGTTTTTTACCAATTGCTAAATCCGAAGCACAAAAAAGACTTTATTTCAACCCAGGCAAAAAGCACATTCTTTTTGCATCTGATCCTGACCGCCCTGAAAAGAACTACGCGCTTGCTGACAAGGCAATTCGCTTGATAAAAAGCTATGATATTGAGGTTCATTTCTTAAAAAACATTGTTAATAACGAAGTAGGATTGCACTACTGTGCTTCTGACATTGTCTTGCTGACGAGTACAAGAGAAGGCTCTCCAAATGTTATAAAAGAAGCAATGGCATGCAATAGGCCAATTGTTTGCACGAATGTTGGTGATGTAGCAGGAATTATCGGCTCAACGAATAATTGTTTTGTTTGTTCATTTAATGAAAATGAAATCGCTGAAAAAATCGAATACATTTTGAGCAATAACATCAAAGAAACAAATGGCAGAAAAAATATTTACTACCTGACAGATGACAAAATTGCGGAAAAAGTCATTCAAGTGTATGAGTCAATTCTCAGGAAATAGTGCAAAAAATCCTGGTGTCATCGTACTGGGGGGCCATGTTCAAGCTCTGGGTATTTTACGAATATTTGGTCGTGAAGGCATCCCGGGAATCATTATAGATGACGCCCGGAAAAATTTGGCAAGACATTCAAAATATTGCACCTCATTTTATCATAGAAGTGATGACCAATTGCTTCAATTTCTTTTAGGCCTTGGGAAAAATAAGAAATACCAAGATTGGATTATCTTCCCTTCTAATGATTTCCACGTTAAGATTCTAAGTGAGAACAAAAAACTTCTTGAAAAGTTTTATATTATCAGCACGGATGAATGGGAGGTTATCAGTCTATTTTACAACAAAAGAGCCACCTACAAACTCGCATCTAACCTTGAAATCCCCATTGCACCCACATACTTTCCCAAAAATGAAAGAGAACTTGACAGTATTCGAATCCAATACCCCTGCATTGTAAAGCCGGCTGTGATGCACAAGTTTTACAGGCAGGTTAGAAAGAAGGTCCTTGTATGTCGGGATAAAGAAGAACTGGAGAAGAACTATCGAAAGGCTGTACAGTTCATTCCGGCCAATGAAATAATTATACAGGAAATCATAAGAGGACCCGGCAGGAACCAATTTTCGGCTTGTTTCCTTTTCCTTAATGGCAAAACTTTCGTGCATTTGGTGGCTTGTCGTATGCGTCAACATCCCCTGGATTTCGGAAATGCCACTACCTACGCTGAAACCGTTGATATCCCGATACTCAAAGAATATGGTGAAAGGATCCTCAAAGCGGCCAATTACAATGGCGTCTGCGAGGTGGAGTTCAAACTGGATGAACGAGATAACCGATACAAATTCCTGGAGGTCAATACGCGTACCTGGAAATGGCATACCATCGCAAATAAAGCTGAAACGCCCTTTTTAAAGATCTATTATGATTATCTAACTGGCAATAAAATTGAACAGATAAAAGGGTATAAAAACGCCAGTTTTTCCCACATGATTACCGACTTCCCAACACAGTTACAACTCTTGGCAAATGGGGCCAAGTACTGGAAACGAAAAATGTCACCTGTGGAATGCGCAGTTTGGGCAAATGATGACCCGATGCCTTGGTTTTGGGAAAAAATATATCTGCCATATCTCATAATGAATAGATAAATGAATACACTTTTTGAAATCAATCATCCTGGGCAGGTTCACCTTCTCCGTCACTCAATTGAGGAACTGTCAAAAAAAGGCCATAAAGTTGTGGTAATTACAAAAAATGATCGGCTTATTCGATATTTGCTCAATATATATAACATTCCATATATTGTTTTAGGTGATAAGGGAAAAGGCATAAGAAAAAAAATATCTAAGCAGCTCTTCTTTGATCTTAAAGCACTGTACCTCGTATATAAAAAAAATATTAAATTAGGTATGGGTAGTTCCATTACTAATGATCATGTTTCTTTTTTATCGCCATTACAATCCATTCATTTAAGTGATGATGATGAGGATATCGTACCTTTCATAACTCGATTTTCTTATCCTTTCACAAAAGTAATTTTGTCGCCTGATTCTCTTACTTTCAATAAGTTTAAAAAAAAGAATATTGGTTATTCAGGTTATCATGAACTCGCTTATCTGCATCCCAATCGATTCAAACCTGATGCCAAAATTATCAGAGATATAGGCATAGATCCTGAAGGCACCTATTTTGTTTTGAGATTTGTGGCTTTAAAAGGCCACCATGATTCTGGCCATAAAGGAATAACATATGATCAAAAAACAAGGCTTATTGAGTTACTTAAAGTGCATGGAAGGATATTTATAACATCTGAAAATAAAATAGAACCTGAATTCGAAGAATATCGGCTCCCTATTTCACCAGAAAAAATACATTCTTTGATGTATTACGCCACCATGCTTATAGGCGACAGCCAAACCATGACTTCCGAAGCGGCTATTCTTGGCACCCCCGCCTTGAAATGCAATTCTTTCGCAGGTAAATTATCAGTCCCAAACGAACTCGAGCATAAATATGGCCTGTGCTACTCATTTCAACCAGAAAATTTCAATAAAATGCTTGAAAAGATACAGGCATTATTAAGTTTGGAAAATCTCAAGCAAGAATGGCTGATACGAAGGCAGCACATGCTTTCCGAAAAAATTGATGTAACAGCTTTTTTTGTGTGGTTTGTAGAAAATTACCCCTCAAGTGCAAAAATAATGAACGAAAATCCTGCATATCAGTGGAAATTTAAATGAAAATAGCTTCTATAGTTGGGGCCCGTCCTCAGTTTATCAAACTTGGCCCGTTGGAAAAAAGGATAAATCAGCACTTCGAGGGGGTGATCATTCATACCGGACAGCATTTTGACAAGAACATGTCGGAGAAGTTTTTTGAGGACCTTGACATACCGCACCCGGATTATAATCTCAATATAAATTATTGTGGAGGTCATGGAGAGCAGACCGGCAAAATGATGATAGAACTTGAAAAAATTATCCAATTTGAACGCCCCTCTATCGTCATCGTATTTGGGGATACGAATTCCACACTGGCTGGTTCGCTTGTTTGCGCTAAACTGCAAATTCCGATTATCCATATTGAGGCTGGATTGCGCAGTTTCAATAGGCAAATGCCTGAAGAAACCAATAGAATTGTTTCTGACCATACTTCGGATTTCCTGTTTGCCCCAACCAAAACCGCGATGAAAAATCTTGAGAGAGAGGGTTTATCAGAGAAATGCGTATTGACTGGCGACATTATGGTCGACTCTTTAATGGATAATATTCGAAGGGCAGATAAAACATCCAATATTCTTGAAGAAAAAAAACTCGTTCCTCAGAAATACTATCTAATGACTCTTCATCGCCCTTACAATGTGGACGATCCGATTAGATTGGATAAAATCTTTTCGAAATTATCAGAGCTTGAAAAACTGATAGTTTTCCCGGTGCATCCCAGGACAAGGAAGGTTATAAAGGATAATCAGATCTGTATCCCGGAAAATTTCCAGCTTTGTGAACCACTTGGTTATCTCGATTTTATCAAGCTTGAATCTTGCTCAATGAAAATAATCACGGATTCGGGAGGGATTCAGAAAGAGGCGTATATTTTGAAAAGACCATGCATTACAATCCGTCCAGAAACTGAATGGATAGAGACTGTGGAAGAAGGATGGAATGTTTTGGTTAATGTTGAATCTGATGACTTTGTAGAAACTATTGTTACATTCAGTCCAACACAAAAACAAAAGGGCTTTCTCGGCAAAAATGTAGCCCAAAAAATGTTTGATAAGATCCAGAAGATAATGTGATTTACTGGTAATAAATGCAAGACTTCACACTGACAACCTATAAAAAACTCCTACACGCGTTACTCGCCAGCGGCTATTCATTTCAAACTCTGGAACAATTTTTTGAACAATCTGAAAATAAAACAATGATTCTTAAGCATGATGTAGATCGTAAGCCGTCGAATGCTCTTGTAATTGCGAGGATTGAGAAAGAAGCTGGGATAAGAGCCAGTTATTATTTTAGAATTGTAAATGAAAGTTATGATGAGGGAATCATCAGGCAGATAGCGGAGATGGGGCATGAGATTGGGTATCATTATGAAAATCTCTCCGAGATTAGGTGTCTCGCGCCCCGGTTAAATGCGCTTCGCTTGTCCTTCGGAATTGAACAGGGTAAACAAAGGCGCCCCAGTACGATTTCCCGAATCCACGGGGTAAACAAAGGCGCTAAGAAAAGAGGAAAAAACAAAGAAGGGCTTAGGGACGAATTGTTTGAATTAGCGATTGAGGATTTTCGATTGAACTTGGAGAAGCTGCGGAAGCTATATCCGGTAAAAACCATCTGCATGCATGGCAGCCCGCTTTCGAAATGGGATAATCGGGATTTGTGGAAGAGCTACGATTATCGGGATTATGGGATTATTGCCGAGCCTTATTTTGATGTGGATTTTGATGAGGTGTTTTATTTGACGGATACGGGACGAAGGTGGGGTGGGGATAGCGTCTCGGTGAGGGATAAGGTCAGAGGTCAGAGGTCGGAGGTCAGGGATCCACAGATTACGCAGATTACACGGATTAGTAAAAAAGGGACAGGGATCAGGGATTTAAAATTGCGAAAAACGTCGGATATTATTGAGGCGGCGGAGAGGGGATTGTTGCCGGATAAGATAATGATCAATACACATCCGCAGCGGTGGACGGATAACCCGGTGGAGTGGACGAAGGAGTTGGTTTGGCAGAATGTAAAGAATGTGGTCAAAAAATGGATGGTCTCGCGCAAAGACGCCAAGGCGCTAAGATAAACAAAATTATGACTGAAAACGAGATAGGAAAAATTGTGGTTGATGCCGCCATAAAGGTACACATGGCACTCGGGCCAGGTTTGCTGGAATCCGTTTACGAAATTATCCTTGCTCATGCACTGTCGAAGAGAGGACTTCATGTTGACAGGCAGGTGCCTGTTTCCATTGAGTACGACGGTATTAGATTCGATGAAGGATTTCGGGCTGATATGATCGTTGAAAACAAGGTGATCCTTGAATTGAAATCGGTCGAAAAAGTGACAGCAGCGCATAAGAAACAGATTCAAACCTATCTTCGCCTTACAGACCACAAGCTGGGATATCTCCTCAATTTCGGAGAAGCCCTGATGAAACACGGCATTACCAGGGCAGTAAATAATCTGGAGGAATAATCTTTGCGTCTTGGCGTCTTGGCGCGAGGCAAATAAAAAAATGAACATTAGAGTTCTGGTAAGAGCAATGTTTGTCGTTTGGGCCTTGGCTGTTGCTGCTTTGTCAGTAATATCGTATCCCTTGTATCCGGGCGGTAAGGATTTATTGGTGTCTGTTAAAGTGACCAGCTCAGGTTTCGTTGTGCATTGTATTGCTTATTTTATGGGCATTTTTCTATGCTATTTTTCCTTTAATAAGAAGAATATTTCCTTTGTTGTGTGGGCCGGGTTGTTGATTTTTCTCTACAGTGTGGTTTTGGAGGTTGTTCAGTTTTACCTGCCTTCCAGGGCTTTTAATGTGTATGATGTTGTTGGGAATGGTACCGGGATATTATTTTTCGTGGTTTTTATTAGCCACCCCAATGAAATAGAAAAGAAAAAGGCCTTTCATAGGGCAGGCAGACCCACACAGACGGACACCCCGGAGGAATATGCTACGCATTCCACAGGGCAGGCAGACTTTTGTCCAGCGGACCCCGCTGGTCAAAAATAGTCATCGCTTCGCGAAAATAAACCAATGTTGTTTTGTCTGTGTGTTTCTGTGTGGGTCTGTGGCAAAGATAATTTTGCTAACATACCAAATTTCACAGTAATCCTCGAATAGCCAACTTTCCTACATAGTGGGGTCCTCCCGCTAACATAACGTTTCAAAAATTGAAGCGTTCCTTACCATAACAAAATGCCACAACAAAATCAGACAGGGACTGAAGCAGTGAACAGGTCTCGTGGTATTTCTCCCTTTGTTTTAGGCCTGATCAGCTTTTTTCTGCTTAATATTTCATTCTTCGGGATGAATTATTGGAAAAGAGGCACTTTTAACCTTTCTCCGCTGTATGTTGAATTATTGGTTACGTTCTATTTTATCTGGTTGTTTGTTTCGCTCTTTACAAAGAAATTTCGGTTTGATTTTTCTCGCAGGTATCAGGCGTTGATGCTTCTGCTTATAAGATCAACCATATACATGGTGTATTGCCTGGCTCTCATGGTGGTTTTTGTGGGGTTGCGAGGATTTTCAAGGATACACATCTTTGGGACTTGCGGTCTTTTATTTGTTACGGAAGTCGTGGTTTTCTCCGTCTATTACATAAGCAGTCATAAGACAAACATCAGTTATGCGGGCTGGGATGCTGCAAAGCCAAAGGTAAAGCTCCTGCCCGTCTTACTTGTTGGTGATTTTGTCTTAGTTACGTTTGTATTCCTCATAGTAAACTATTTCAAAAGGGGCACGTTTGGACTTTCAAATGAATATGAAAAACTGCTCCTTATCATATACGGGTCGTGGTTTGTAAGTGCTTTAATGACAAGAAAATTTAATGCCGATTTTCGCAATTATTATTTTGCGATGGCCCAGTGGACAAAGGCGGTTGTTTTTATGTGCGCTATCATGGCCGTCCTTGTTTTCGCGTTCGAGCTTTTCTATTACTCTCGGTTTCAGATAGTTGGTTTTTTTATCATTCTTATGTTCTCTGAATCTGTTCTTTATTTCGTCTATTATGTTCTTACAGGGAACGGAAAAAACGGCGGCGATATTGAATCGGTTGAGGAGATAAAGACCATTATAAAACAGGATGCTTTGAATCTTGATATAGATATCGATGAACTGCGCTTAAGTCTTACAAGCCCGATCAGAAATAAATTACATGAGTTGTACCTTAAGAATTTTCCAAGGACATTTGATTTTCTCGATCAGACGCTGGATCTGTCTCGGATTATCAGAGCCGAAACGACTATTGTAAATAGCAGGGAAATGTACCATCTGAAAACCATTGATGAACATCCCACGCGCTTGTTTATAAATACAGAGCGCATCAATAATATCCGCCGGGTTAACAGATATTTTCTGGAGGTGCATAAGATGCTGCTTCCCAGCGGCTATTTTGTCGGCAGGGCAAATACTATTGATTTGTACAGGAAGTGGTTCTTTGAAAAATATCCGAAATATTTTGCGCAGATTTTTTATTTTGCAAATTTTATTTTCAGACGTGTATTCCCCAAACTTACAGTTACCCAGAAAGTTTATTTTACAATTACAAAGGGGGCAAACCGGGCGATTTCCAGGGCTGAGACAATGGGGCGGCTTTGTTTCTGCGGGTTTAAAATAATCGCGACAAGAGAAATCGGAAATGATTTCTATTTTATAGCGCAAAAGGTAAAGACTTCTTCAGCCGATCAAAGCCCGTCATACGGTCCCCTCGTCCGGCTCAGCAGGATGGGATTGAATGGAAATGTGATTAACACATACAAATTCAGGACCATGCATCCATATTCGGAATATCTCCAGGAATATATACACGAGAAGAACAACTTGCAGCAAGGCGGAAAGTTTAAGGATGATTTTCGCGTTACAACCATAGGCAAGTTTATGAGAAGGACATGGCTGGATGAACTCCCCATGCTCTATAACTGGATAAAAGGGGAACTGAATCTGGTGGGAGTGCGGCCTTTGAGTTTTCATTATTTCAATTTGTATCCGAAAGATCTTCAGGAGTTAAGGAAACGTGTTGTTCCGGGGCTGATACCGCCCTTTTATGCCGATCTTCCGACGACATTCGATGAAATATGCGAATCCGAGAGAAGGTATATTGAGTCTTATCTGAAAAAGCCTATGAGGATCAAGTGGCTTTATTTCTGGAAGGCTATTAATAACATTGTTCTAAATGGAGTAAGGAGCGGGTAGCCGGAGGGCACTTTTCGGTAAAAACCATTGCGCGCCTCCCCATCAACTTTTACCGATTTCGCGTCAAACCCCCTCCAATCCGCAGATTACCCCAGTACGATTTCCCGAACCTACCCCGGTGAAATGGGCATTGCCCTTCACTACCGTGAATTTCACTGGGCACAGCCCCGGTACCATCTGCCGGAGCTACGGGACAGGCGGGGCAGGCGCAGACCCGCCTGCCACTGCGAGGCACGAGCGGGCAGGTTACACAGAAATAATGAAATAAGCATGAATGATTCGAGGAGCTGGAGTGCTGGAAGGCATGTACTGAAGATAGGAAAGAAGTTATTGGTTATTTGTTAATGGTTAATCGTGAAAAATGATAATAAAAAGAGCTTTAAATCATTTGAGGAGCTTGTGTGCTGGAAGGCATGCACTGAGGTATGGCGGTTTATAACCGATCTGGTGAAAAAGTATCCGAAAGAAGAGAAATATGCATTGGTTGATGATATGAAGCGAGCCGCCAGGTCAACTACTCATAACATTGCTGAGGGTTTCGGGCGTTTTCACTTTCAGGAGAACGTGCAGTTTTGCAGAATAAGTCGAGGTTCCCTTTATGAACTTATCGACCAACTCATAACTTCATTAGATGACAAATATGTTACCGCTGAGGAGTATGAAAAAGGCCGAACGCTGATCGCGAAAGCCTTGGCGCTTCTAAATGGCTATATTAAATATCTCTCACGACAGAAAACCAAACCAATAACAATTAACGAATAACGAATAATGGCATGATATTCCTTTATTTTCTTGTCACATGGTTTTTTTTGAATTCCTTAAGATCCTTCACGTCAAAGGTGTATGCTCTCCCAGTTTTGTAGGCTGATATTCGACCTTTCTTGATCCATCTTCTAAGTGTAACACTTGATACTCCAAGATAATCCGAAGCCTGTTTTAGATTAAACGGTTTTCGGGCGATTTCATCCTGCCATTCCTTTAGGTTGAGGATTTCAGGAGTTTCAGAGGGGTATGTTTTTATTCCAAAATGGATAATATGGCGTGCAACCTTTTCCCTTTCCTCTAATGGAAGAAGATAAATTTCTTTTATAATTTTGTCTGCTGTGATCATTTTAACCTCCTGTTACTTCTACATATTTTTTCAGGCCCTTATAAAAGTTCTCATGCGGACCCGCCTGGTACAATACAAGGGAGTCGTCTTCAATCCTATAAGCCATCAAGGTCAATTGGCGGCCCATACTAAATTTGTGGACCCTAAAGCCCGCCAAGTCGCCTTTTTTAAGATCGCCCACCTCAGGATTCGCCACAACAGCTTCCACTGCGTCCAAGATTACCTGTTGAAAGGGGCGTGGAAGTTTTTTTACATATTTTTTAAAACGTGGCATTTGAAGAATAACCATAATAAACTTAAATTATCATAATTGATCATAACTTGTCAATCTGAAATGCCAGAGTAAGCAAGGCAACGCATTTAGAATTAGCATCAAATAACAAGTAACAAATAACCAATAACGAATACAGGATATATTCCGGTTTTGGTTTTTCCGCTGCAATTTCCAACCGAAAAACCAAAACAAAAGAATCATGTATGTCATGTCCAGGCCTCAGGTCTTTTCATTCCTCCCCGGTTAAATACGCCCCAGTACGATCTCCCGGCACCGTCCCGGTCGTTCCACGGGGACCTACGGGGTAAACTTCGCTGTCCTTCGGTCCCGGTGAAACAAAAGAAAACACATGGTTTCACCCCGATGGAATAAAAGACGAACACAGATTCCATTGGGCAAGCTGGATAAAAATTTAACCCCGGTTGAATGGCTCGGCTAACACCGAATTCAACTGGGCACAGCGGGGCAGAACCTTAGTTGGGTAAATCTCTATTACGGACCTACATGAGGTTTGCTTGGGCCTACGAGCTGTGAGACCTTTGAAAAACCCCCTCTTTTGCCCAATTACTGCGTCAGGCTCAGATTTCAATCCTCAAAATACTCAATGTATTCCTGCGGTTGCACGTAGTGCCTCTTCTCAAGCGCTTGCGCGCAACCGACAGCGCTAAATCTTCGCGTTGACTCTCCCGCAGTCCTGCGGGATCGCCCTTGCGGGCAGCCTGACGGCTGTCCAATTCCACTGTTATGTGGAATTGCCC
>SDBU01000278.1_pt1 | contig 73231 bp, 101 predicted proteins | sample 2277071 | NCBI WGS metagenome assembly SDBU01 (sample SAMN10397929, study PRJNA504765) | marine sediment metagenome | isolation source: marine sediment core GS08_GC12, 126 cmbsf | place: Arctic Ocean: Gakkel Ridge, Loki's castle | collected 2008 | reverse complement strand
CAAAAGCATTGGTATTAACGCCTACCTCTGCATTTTCATCTGCATCTACTGAGCGTGTAAGGATCCATTTTGTACCAGCACTACCTACGCTGGTAACATCATAAAAACCGTTCTTCAGGCCAGCTACCTCATCCTTAACTAGGATTCTGTCACCAACTACTGGAGTTACGCCATCAATATCGGCTAGTACTCCATTAACATCCGCTGTTATAGTAGCTCCTACTCCGGATACCCCATTATCGTAAGCATTGGCTGGTAATGTCGCATCCGTTGCAAGCCTGGTAGTTACCTTGGCGGTAACGCCTGTGGCTATCCCGGCTGCAATTGCTCCCTTCCTGTTGCTTATTGCCATTATACTAGAGTTGTAACTGTAACTTCAGTTCCCGTTGCATCAATATCAATCGGGTCAATGTATGGATTTCCGGCTCCAGCCCTAGCTCCTTTTCCGGCTTTAGAGAACTCATTATCAGTTCCTGCTGCCTGTGAAACACCGTCTATTATAGCGGGACTCCCTCCGTTGATCAGCCAGGAAATAGCAGAAAACCTGGAATTAGGGGTAATGTGGTAAGCACCTCCAGCTAGAGGTACCCCGAATGGGCTGTCAATGTAGAGCTCATCATCACTACGGATGTTGGTAATTCTCCTAAAGGCGTTCTGTACCTTTATGTAGATATAGTCACCAATCTGGGCTTCGGTTAAGAAAGCACCTCCCACGGCTACGATCTGACCATTATTGACTGAAGTAATTGTTCCGGAACCGGCTGCAGCGGCGGGTACACTATCTTGCGCACCGGTTATCTTGAAAGTCTGGTTGTTGTGACTCATTCTCTTGTGGCTACGTGGTTAAAACTGCTCAAATATAAATAAATAATCTTACTTGACAATGCCGCCAGGTGTAACTGGCTCAATTCCTCCTCCATCCTTCCCTACTATACCTCCAACTCCTTGCTTTTCAAACCCCTTAGCTTTTTCACCCTTCTTTTTGATAGGCGTATAGACTCCACTGTAAATAGATGTTCTTAATTTGGTGCTGAATCCGTTTTTTTTCATTGCATTAAACAGATCGTCTGTTGATACTCCCAGAAGTATAGCTGCCTGGTAGTCCTTGACCATTTCATTGAATAGCTTCTCTGAAGCATTATTGGCTTTATTGTATTCTGTCTCTAGCTCCTCATCGCTTACTTCCTTTTTGCTGAAGAACGCCTTGTTGTAGATTTGCCTGGCATCTGCCATATCCTGACCAAATCTATAGGCCTTGAATCCAAAACCTCCTTTTATGTTCGTCGTGGTAGCTCTTTGACCAGAGAATAGGGCTATAATCTCATTTACAGGATCATACTTCTTGCCACCGACACTTATATCGCCGTTTATACCTTTCCAGATTCTACGGAAACTACTAGAGGTTCCAGGCTCCAGGGCTTCGGCAATATGTATAGTAATATCAGCCATCTGATCCCCAATAGGGTCTTGCTTATTGTAAATCTTCTTCCCGTCTACCGTGGTGTTTCTGGATATATCCAACATCCGTGCTGCCAGAAGCTCCTCTCCTAAGAAGGGCTCAAAGAACTCTCCCATAGCTTCAATACCAGACTCTACAGGATCATCCCCTTTCATCATAGCCATAATAGGAGCTTTCAGGTAAGTATGTGGATCAGAGTATCCCAGGTCGATATATGTGTATTCTCCATTTTCTACCCCGCTCATAGAAAGCAGTATGCTGTTTTTGGACCACGGTGGTAGGTATCGGCGTATAGCTTCATCCTCCTCATCAGTGACTCCATACATATTCGCCGTGGCTATTGCAGCTCCTCCAGTAAGTGTAGCGGCTGCCATTATGCCGGTTAATCGCTCTTTTCCAATGTTTCTGGTCTTGGGATCCTTCAGTTCTTTTACTGCTAATTCTACCGTATTGTAAGCGGTCCTTACGACTTCAGCGGGGAATGAAACGAATGTACCTACCAATGGTACCCTTCTAAGCTGCTTTATGGCTTCTGGGACCAGTGAGTATGTAGGATATGTATTCCTTACAATGTCGGCCACTTTCTGATCCAACTCTCCTTGTTCCATTTCAGGGTAGGCTTTCTTGTACCTGGCCATTTCATTCTCAAAGGCATATATCTTCCAAACGTCGTCCTCCGCCTGGTACATGTCATTAACTACTTTCCTCCCTTTCTTTAAGAACTTGGTAGCAGTATTGTCCATCATGCTCTCCAGGTCCCCTCCTTCTTTGGAAGCATCCTTGATAATATCTTGCAGCTCTCCTCCTCTAGCACTCTCTCCCACAACTCCTAGCTCCTGATACTTCCTGTAGGCCTCTTTGAACTCAGGGTTCTCCATCTTGCCCAACTGACTAATTGTAGTTTTGATCGCTGGGGCCATTTCTCCAGCTCTCCAGTGTCCATTAGCTACAGCGAATCCGGTGTTACCAACCAGGTTCCTTACGTGCGTCATTGCTGATAGAATCGTCTTGGAGTACTTGACTAGGCCGTTAATCTTCATGTAGTTCCTTAGGTATGCTGGTAGATTAACTTGCTCTCCCATTGCCTCAAAGGCCTCTGCAATCTCTGGCGTGGTATACAGTCCATTCAGAGGTTCCATAGTCTTGCTACCCTCAGCAGCAATAACTCTGTGATACTCTCCAGTGGGCTTATCGAATAAGAAGTCGTTCATTCCAGCTTCTTCTACCTCTTTCAAGAATTTGGACTTCGAGATAAGATTGCTCATTTTGGTAATGGACCTTGCGTAGTTCAATAGTGGATCGCTGTACTCTCCCAGTAACGCTCTGATCTCTGGGGCAATGTCCTTCCTGGCCTTCAGTATACTGAGGTCCTTTGCCCCTAGTTTGCCTGAGGCAATGATAGAAAGCGGTGCGTCAGGCGCATCTAGTAACTCATTGATCTGTCCTTCCAGTTCCTTTGCTGTAAGATCAGGATATTTGCTGCGTATAAAGGCTACAGCACGGTTCTTGATCTCTGCTGGGACTGTATCCTTCCACTTGGGATTATCGTGTACCTCGTAGGACCTAGTGAGGTATGTGCCTAGATTCTCCTGTATCTTACCAACTAGGTCACCTCCTATCAGGCCTTCATCGATAAATCTCTGGCTAAGTGCATCGATCTGGTTACGCATACTCTGTATGGGCTCCTGTAGTGATTCAGGCAACGTGCTTACATCAGCCTCCCCCTTTAGAACTCCATCGATCTCTGCTAATTGCTCAGGCGTTACCTTGCCATAGGCTTCGTTAACTCCTTTTCTGAATCGCTTGGCGGTAAATTCGATTTCATTCAGCATTGCACTGGTACGTGAATCCATCTTGACCTTCTCCTTAAACACCTTCTTTGGTAGTAGTCCAGCCGGAGTAAAGAACTTTTTAAGTCCCTTTTTGATCTTGGCTCCCAGGTCGGTTATAAAGCTTACATTTTTATCTACGAATACCGGCACACCTTCAGGTCCCTCGCCTTCAGGTAGGGGCTCTCCTTCCACTGGCGGCTCTTTTGGTGGCTTCTTACCTCCTCCTTCAATAAACTCTGTGGCTTCTTCTATTCCGTCCCGGAGCTCTTGTTCGCTAAGACGTTCTGCATTTTCTCCTTTGCTTGCGATACCGTCAACAACTGATTGAGACTCGCTGACTTCGCTTTCTGATCGGTTTGAGAATCTTTCGATTTCGGCATCTATAGGTGGATTTTGGAGTTTTGAGAACTCTAAGTTAGCAAATTCTATTTGTTCTTCCGGAGAAAGTTTTTCAAACTCCGTAAGAGTCGTTAATTTCTTGGCATATTCAGGCGTTAGTTCAAACCCGGCCAACTTCCTGAATTTCTCCTGAAGCTCCTGAACTAGCGGGTCTGCTCTCTTGGCTGCTTCATATTGCTTGGATCCTCCTGGATTCTGGGTAATGAAGTCAACAATATTTTGTTCCATTTCAATAGGGTCCAGTCGGTCAAATTGACCTTCCCCTGTTTCCTTTATGGACTCAACTAAAGCATCAAACGATTTAATCCCCTCTTTATTGAAGTAATTCAATCTAATTGCTGGAGTAATGAAGTTAGGATCGCCCGCGCGTGAAAACGCTTCAGCGGTTACCCTGGTTCCCGCTAGTGTCTCTGATATAGCATCGTTCAGCGTCATATCCTCTGGACGTACTTGTGTGGCCCTGAGGTATGTTTCAGCTATCTCCTGTGGGTTCTCTGACGTTTCAGCTATCAGGCGGTTAGCTTCTAACTCATCCTCGATCTGTTCTACGCCTTCAGCTCGTTTTCCTCGTTTCAGTCTCTCTATTACTGATTCCTTATATTCTTCCAATGCAGCTTTACCCTGAGTTGATCCAGCTTTGACAGACTTCTGGTTCTGAACATTGAATACATCAAGGCCCTGTGGAGTTTTGGTAATGATGTACTTACCATCTTTGGTCGTGAACTCAGGTTCAGATCGCGCTGCTTCTAAAGCCGCTTGTTCTTGTTGGGTTAATTCTGATACTGGTCGCTCCTCAGCCAGCTCTCCGGCTTCTTCTCTTTGCTTAAACTCTGTCTCTAGCTCCTCCTCGGTTGGTGGCTTCTCTTTTTCTACTGGTGGTTCTTCTTTACCCTCTACTGGCTTAGGCTTCGCTGGTGGTTTCTCAGAGAACACTTCAGATAGCTCTGCTTGTTTTGTCAGGAGCTTTGATTTGAGCTCTGCTACCTGGGCAACCTTAATATTGTTATCCAGGGCTGTATTCTCGGCTACTGCATCTATCTTCTCCTGGATTCGATCTATCTCATTGGATATAGGCGTTGCTTCCTGTACCTTTGGATCATTCTCTAGTACTGTCTCGTTGATCTTATTGATATGGAAGTCCTTTTCCCCCCGGCTCATCTTAGCATCCATTTCAATAGCAGTAACGTATCCTCTTGGGTTATTGAGAACGTCCTGGTGGATAACCTTTATGTCAGTGATATTGTCAATAGCATCAGCTTCAGCTCGTAGGCCCTCTGCTGTTTCCTGATCTGGTTCAGCTTCAGCTTTTCTTCTCAGATCAAAGCTCTGGTCCCTTAAATCCTCTGGGGACCTTTTGAGCTCAATTGCTTTTTTTGTGGCCAGAGGTGAGGCCATGGAATAATTACCGAAGGCTTTACCGAATATCTCTTTTGGAAGGCCTACTACACCCAGGCCGAATCCTGTTAATGTACTGTGCCGTACTTTGTCCCAGTCAATCTCTCCACTTGTGATAAGCTGCTCTACGGCTGTAAAACTTCCAAATCCTACTGAGTTTATACCTACTCCGGCACTCCATGATAGGGGACCCATCTTTGTAGCTCTCTGAACATAACCAGCTCCTATCTTGGACCCATACCCCAGCATTGTGAACATGGATCCTTCAAAGGCCCCGTATCCCATTGCTCTGAAGGCAGCCATTGACTTTGCAAAATCATCCTCGCCTTGCTTGGTAAGTTCTCCGTAGGTATTCAAAAAATTACTTGTACCCATCTGAGTAGCAAATTTCGGAGACGTATAGGTAAATAGTTTTTTTGTAGACTCTGCTGATCCCAGTCCTACTTTACCCAGGTTATTCAATATCTTTGGAATGGTACCAGAAAATACTCCCGGTGCCATTTGGGCCGCTTTGGCATACTTAAGCGTAGGGGTTATGAACAGCTCCAGGCCAAGCTGTGTGCTTATAGTAAGTGCATCTGAAAACGCATTACCTATTGGAGTATCTGGAAGCTCTGGAAGGACTTGTTGATTATCAGATATGTAGTCGGCCATCATTCCAAACTCTCCGCCTTTCTCCATTCCAGTAATATCAGCTACAGTCTCGGCTGCATTATCCAGGGTGCGTAGAAAACCTTCAGTCCCTCTGTTGATAGCTTTGACTGTTGCCCAGGAAAGAGGCCATTCTGCCGCAGTCTCTATGGATTCTTGTCTCGCTTTCAGGTACTCTTGCTTTTCTTCTTCGGTACCTCCAAATAGAATAGCTGGAGTAGCAGTAATGAATTGTTCTGGTGCAGTGCTAATATCTTGGAGTCCTGGTCCTCCAAATCGCTCGGTTAGTGTTCTGTTCTTCAGGAACTCCTCAGCTACAGCCATATCCTCTCCAGAGTATCCTTCAGCTACCCTGGTAGCATCATCCTGAAGGCCTTCTAATTGCTCTTGTCTGAACTTGGCAATTGGTTCAAACTCCGCCAATACTTCGGGTGGGACCGGTTTAGGTGGTATCCATCCTTGGCTTACAGTAGTCTCTCCGCTCATTTGAGCATTACCGTAGTCAAAGTCAGTAGACCTAGCAGCTTCAGGGTGCTGTTTCCTTACAAGGTGTTCCCAGTAATCCTCAGTAGTTAACTTCAGGCCTTTTGGGGGTTCTGGTTCCGGAGCTGGCTCGGCAGCCGCTTTAGCCTTCTTCTTTTCAGCTAATTCCTGTGGCTCTGTGACTCCGGCCAGAAGGGCTGGGTCAATTCTCTTTCTTTTCGAGGTAGAAGGGGGAACGGGCTCTGATACGTTTACACCAGGCGTACGCTCGTCTGAAGGCAAAAAAAAACCAGGGGTTCCTGTTTCGAGCTCCTGTATCTCAGGCAGATCGGCAGCGGATCCTTGCTCTAGTACGTCGATCTCAGGTAGATCATCTATGTTTCCAGCGTTTGCCATTATTTAGCCTTGAATGTTCCAACTCGTATGTGCTCATCAGCCTTTGCTTTTCCGTACTTCTGTACCAGAGTATCGTAGCTGTATTCCTTGCCTCCAAATAGATATGTCTTGCTTTTAGAAGGTGTTCCTCCTTTTTTGCCTCCAGCTTCAGCTCTGAATCGGTCTAGCGTCATTCCCTGGCCTCCAGGGGGTGCTGTGGAAGCCTCAATATCTCCACTAGAATAATTAGCTGGTACTTCGTCAATCAACCATCGCGCATCTTCTCCGGTACCTACCTTCTGTCCTATGATCAGTTTAGCCTCATCTTCTTTTCCTTCCTCATATCGCCACGCAATAGGGAAGGCATATACTCTACTACCTTCTTCGTCAACAGTAATAGATATGGGCTTGTTTTCTGCTTCCGTACCTATGTTTTGAATTCTTACCGTATGAATCTGTCGATCTCCGAATTTCTCCTTACGGTCCTTCTGTCTTTTCTGTAGTGCTCCAACTACTTCTTTGGGCAAGAACGGTCCTTCTGCTGCCCAATCAAAATCCTTGGTAGTTTGTACGGTATCAACAAAATTCCATTTTTTTCCCGAAGCCCGGCCGGATCCCCATACATATCCTCTATCCTGATCAGCCTTGGTTCTTTTCTGGAATACATCTTTCTGAATGAAAGGTGTAGTTCTTTGAGTAATGTAGTAATCCTTGTAATCCTCAAATTCAGCTTGTGTCTCAGGTGGAAGCGCGTCAAATCTTGCTTGGGCCTCTTTGGCTACGGGCGGGTGCTCTAATCTCATGCCAGCAATAGACCTGGCCTCCTCTTTTGTCAGCTCCTCCCACTTGGTAGTAATTACGGTCCCATCGTCCAGAGTCATGCTTGTTTGTCCTTTGTCCTTTGCTGCGTTCAATGGACGAAGTACGTTAAGCCTAAAGTCTCTATCTAGGTCAAATGGTTCTGGCTTCTCTTTAATATCACCCAATAGCTTCTGGCCGCTTACATACTGGCCCAGGTATCCTTCTTCGCTTCCTACGTAAGTAGGATCCATCAGCTGCTCAAAGTTCTCCAGGTTCTCCCAGTCACCTTCAGATGTTTTGGCTGATCTTCTGATAACTTCTTTATGAAGGTCGGCTGATTTGATACCGAAGTCCCACAATTGCTGCTTTTTCTGTTTTAGTCTCGCTTTTACTTCAGCGTCATTAAGATTATTGACATTCTCCAACTTGTCCTGGCGGTAATCAGCGCGCATTTGCTCAAAACGCTTTTCGTCTCTGGGAAGGATATTAGGCTTGGCTATCTCTAACTCTTTTTCCAGACTTTCCGCCTTTTTAGCCTTGGCCCTCTCCTCTGCGGCTCTCCTAGCTTGATTACCTTGAATGATTCTGGTAAGATCATTAGGCCCGAATACTTGCGCTTCCCCGCGACCTATTTGTGAAGGGTAGTCTGCTGGTATTCCTCCAACTTCTGATAGTGGCTGTGTTTTAAATGCTGCTGCGGCCATTTACTATTAGATAACTCCGCTACCACCTAGATTTGCTCCAGCTTCGGCGATGGTTGTTACTCCTCCCATAATATTTTGCGTTCCAGCTCCTTGAAGTGCTTCTAATCTCAGAGACTCTTGTAGGAATGGGTCAAGCTCATTAACCTGAAATTCTTTCTCCTTGAAGGAGGCTAGGCTTCCTCTTGCCGTGGCCACCGCTGCTTGGCCTTCTCTCCTGGCTGATACATCCATTTGCAGTAATCCGCGCAAGGCATCTGTTTGCTCTTGAACTAGGCCAGTAACTCCAGCAACACCCAAGCCTCTGTCAGTAAGCTGTGACCCCCCAGTTGCAATAGCTCTCTGAATATCCTCTAGGTACAATTTTCGCTCCTGGGCTGGTAATCCTTCCAGAGCCATTCTTTCCGCAGCACTAAGATTCTGCGTTATCTCCTCAGGTATTTCGTATTCAGGTCGCTCCAGGGCTTCTAATTCCTTCTTAGCCTTGTTAGATTGGACTGCTCCATAAACCATTTGGCCTATTCCGACTGCTCCCTGTATTGCTGCTCCTATAAATAATAGCATGTTAAAAGTCTTTGATTCTCTTGATAAGAGAAATGGTGATCAATGTAAATAACGCTCCAGTTAAGAAGTAACATACAAAGTACACTTTAAAATGAAGCAACGCGTATGCTACGATCGCCGTCCAGAATCCGTTACAATAATAGCACTCAAAAAAGTAATTAAGGAACCAGTAGAACACATTATTGGGAACATGTATCTGGTCTACTTCCACATAATTCTTTTGCCTATCCTTCTTAGATGCCCATTCTCTGATTAGCTTGAATCCCTTTGATCTTGTCAGCGCATAGGTAAGGCTGGCAGTCGTCATTAGGAATAAAAACAGATTGAACCACATAGTCGCAAATATAGAAATTATTTATTTGTCCTCTCCGATGCTTGGGCCTCTGCTCCGACCATTATCATCTTAACATTATCAGTGTCTTTGTTCTCTAGCCTAACCTTTAATTCGTGGCTTCTCATGTCGTCTCCTTCGATCAATGGCTTATCTACAGGGGTGTTTTCATCCTGAAGTATCTCCGCATAGAAGTCGTCCTCGATCTCCTCAAAATCCTCCTCAATCAGATTGGTCTTTTGGCCTCTCTGGTTGGTTATACTGATCGCTGCCCATATTTTATTCGTTTCCTCTGTGAGTGCTAGCCAGAACTTTCTCGTACTGAAGTCAGCATTGAATACCAACTCCATTATGCTGCTGAATTGTTCTCCGTAGAAGTTATTGCGAATACTATTTTCGTTATGCCTGTACAGTGCACCATCCTTGAAAGTAAGTATATCGGTCCCGGCCGATACCATTATTTCAGGAATGTAAGAGTAGAAGGTAGTCCATCTTGTGCGCTTCTCGTTAAACGCAATCGTATCCCCTCCGCTGGGGACCAAGATGCTTTCGATGGTTATTGGGTCCCCTTGCACCAGTACTCCGTCAGGTAGGCTTCCAGCTTCCCCTGTAGCTAGTCCCAGGTTAACGTTACCTATAACGTTTGTTGTGGGGACCGTGGACGTTTCCACCAGGCCAGTTATGTTATTGGTGTAAGTGATAGTTACCTGGCTTACTCCAGTTATATCATCTGCAAATTCAGGTGGTACCGTAATAAATGTCAGTGCACCGCCCTGGGCTGTACCGTATACACCTTCTAACGGAGCTCTCTTTTGGATATGGAGTATGTATTCGTCGAATTTCTTATCATATACCCCAAGCAAGAATGGTGTTCCTGGAGACGCAATAACTTCCTTGAATGTATCAGTGAAGAAGTTGTGCATCTGATTCTCTGAAATTTCAGTTATGCCATTCTGGCTCAATCTAAGAACGGCACCTCTATTCGTATCAGTGAAATATATTCTCTGGCCGTAAACAGCGAAGGATCCTGGAGACTTTGCTATCCCAAACTCTCCTTTGTAGTAGATTATATCAGACAGTATCTCATTTGACTTGGTAAGGCTTGGTACTCCATTAGCGTCGAATACCACGCTTTCGTTCACCAGGACTCTCCCAACCTTTAGCTCCTGAAACATGATCAGAGCCTTATCCTCTGCGTATAACTTCTGTATTGATCCCCACGTCTTGTCGAAGTCCTTTGCTCTTGCCGGGGTGCCTGGGAAGCTGAATCCATAGAAGGTACTTAAACCATTGATATTGGTGTCGTCAATAAAGGCTTCAGATACATATACGGTTGCTTCCCTAGTTATCTTTCGATACGACGCATCAACTAGATTTGGTCGTCCCTCGTTAGCATGGCCGCTCAGGAATAGGTCTGATATGTTCTGGGATTCGTTTTGTGGTCCGGTGAACTGCTCATTTCCTCCAGCGTCAAGTAGTAGTCGATTCACCACATAAACGTCGCCATTTTCGAGAAGAACAATACCAGGATCATTAGTTGTTTGATTTTGAACATTACCCTGATGTTTACCGTCAATGACTTCAAAGCACTCTCCTATCTCAAAGAATATACCCGTGTCAAGCTCTTTCCTTGGAGTATAGATTTCGAAAAATTGTCCAGCAATATTCGGGTCAGTTGTCTCTATGATAATGGAGTTGGTACCAGAGTTAAAAGCTATGATTGGCACATCCTTAACATTGTTCGGGAAGCCACTGTTTGCTCGATATATCCTGAATCGGTCCCCTTCTGCAAAATCATAGCTTACTGAGCTGCCTGGAAATTGATTACCCCAAAAAGCTACCTGGTTAAGCTTTATCGAGAATCTATTATTCCCCAGCGGAATGGCACCAGGGTCGTTCAATATTTGCAAGAATCTACCCACTGATTGATTTTGAGTATACATTATCTGGTAATGAGTTGCTTCTGGCGGAGCATCGTGCCTGATAGTCAACTCCATATTCACAACTCCTTTTTGACCAGCCGGCAGATCGTCATACCAGGGTACCTGAATAACCATATCATCACTGGTACGTATTGATGTGACTCGCCCAGCTTTATCCGTGTAAATCATACCAAACTCATGTGCTGCTCCCTTCTTAAAACTTAATTTAGGAGTTACGAAGGTTCCTACGGTAGAATTTACCTGGGCCTGAATTAGTGGATTCAGGATAAACTTAAAGACTCCACCTCCTAGATTTACAGGGATAGCGTTAAGTATTCCGGCAGTGTCGGGATCATTGTTTATCTGATCAATAAAGTCAAGCATTACATCCCTTGGATCGGTCCCAGCTTCTGCTTGAATGAAAAATGCGAAAAGCTGGCTGCCGACTGTTACTTCTAAGTGAAATAACTGAGGGGCGGTAAGGGTAATAGTGTTTATTCTTACTACTTCATCATTACCGTCAAAGCCAGAAAAAATATCAATAACTGATCCAGCTTCCGTGTTGGTTATCACTTTCAATGATACATCTACAGGATCCACGTCAATATTCTCTGTTATGCTCCCATAGGCCAAGAGATTCCCGTCAATGACCGATTGAGCTCCAGCTTGCAGTGGAACCCTATCAAACAGCTTGTTACTGTCATTCAGCCCTATACTTGCGTATATCTTATCATTCAGGAATTTGACTACGGTAGTGCTCCCTGGAATATCTCTCCTGTCTATGGTTTCTATAAGGAAAAAGTCTCCACTGGCCTCTAGTCCGAATATAGCAGCACTTTCCCTGGCAGCCACTTCGATCTCCTTAACGTAGAAGTCTCCGGATTCAAGGGTTATATTCAGCTCGTTAGCATAGTACTCTGGAGGGGTTATTAATGTTGCTGAACTTCCATCCGGCTTTGTTCCCTCGTATTCCCTGATAGATATTTTACTAATTGGGGACCATGACGACTTTGAATTATCAATGTACACATATCGATACTTTACTTGCCATCGTGCTTTTGCTAGGCTGTTTACGGGTATAGTGGGGTTCTGACTATATACTATAGTAGGCGGGCAAAGTGGTGGATACTTGATAACGTCCAGATATTGTCTTGTGAATGGGGAAGGGTAGCCATCAGGGTTTTGTGTAAGCAATCCCTTTTCAAAAGGGGATATATTAACGAAAATCGCATCAACTGTAATATTGGGTCCTGATACTGCAAGTACTGTTAGGTTCCCGTTATAGTCAGGATTATCAAATGCTGATCCTACTATTATATCCCCAACTGAAAGTGTATTGCCTGGTAGCACGAAGCCCAGGTTGGGACCGTTACCATTTATAGCCTCTGCCTCCTGGAAGTAGATTGATAGCGGCTTCTTGACTCTGGATACTATTATTTGTGAAGGTTCATTCAGTTTATCTGTCCAGAATATAATATCGTCGCTTACTATATTTACATGCCAAACAGGAAACGAAGTATTGAAATTCAGGAACTCTGATTCGATAACCAGGTTTATAGAATTGCTGCCAATAGAGTACTCTAGTATCTGGTGCCGATCATTGGAATTGAATAGGAAATAAAACACTCTGTTTCCCTTCAAGTCCTCAAAGGATCCTATCACCTGGTTACGTCCTCCTGGAAGCTGGAAGTTAATCAGGGTGTTACCTAAGGTATTGGTAATGGCTCCTACGTCAGCTCCTTCCGCTGATCCGTTTCTTACGTTAAGTGCAAAGCGGTATTCACCGTCTTGCAGCAGCCTATCCTCGTCGTCCGTGTTTAAGCCTAAATGGAAGTGTCTTTTTTCTAGCATTGCGGATCATTCCATTTTAGGTTTTCACTGTCATAGTGAAGTGCTTGCGAATTACGTTCTTGGCCTCCTGGACTGTTGGAGTAACTAGTCGTCTTTTAGCCTTCCTTCGTTCTCTCTTGAATGTTTTCCACTTGGCCTCCACTTGTCCGGGTCCGATTCTTGGGTTTCTGTCGGCCTCTTGCCATGCCATCCACTGCTTTAGAGCTTGTACAATAAAGGGGTGTACAGTGAAGTTCCCTTTTTCGTTCTTTTCAATATCAGCCATATACTCCAGGATTACCTGGTCACCGCTGAAGCCCTGTAGTGAAATATAGCCATCACGTTCATTGACCCGGTAGGCTCCAGGCCCAACGCTTCCGCCTCCCTCTCCATATCTACGGCCAACAAATTCATTATTGCGAAACTGGCCGCCTTCAAAAAAGTCTATTACTACGGTGCCGCCACTGGTGTCGTCTGGCAGTATGTTACCGCAAGCATCTGTAGCGTTGGGGAAGCAAATATTTCTATTCTCTGAAAATTCTTGGAGCTGGCCATCAATTCCGCAGACTGCTATTCGGATATAGTCAATGTAGTCGTTGGGCAGATCAACCGTATCATTGGAGTTGACTGGCAATACAACCGGCTTTGGAATACCGGTATCATCGAAATTAAACTCTCTCAGTCCGTTAATACCGTACTGAAGGAACCTCATCTTCTTATGTTGCGATTGTTCTCCAATCTCAATCAAGTATTCCCGTACAAGCTGATCTAGCGTTAAAAACATCCTATGCTTGTTTTACGTTATCATTCTGATCATCATGCGGCTGGGCTTCTGCTTTACCGTACAGTTCCACAGTCATTGTCACGATCTGAAGCTGAATATCATCATTAACCGTAATCTCGTCCTCGTCTCCCAAGCTTCCCAGGGGTGCTACGAGCTTAATCAGGACCTTATCTGACTTCTCGGTATCCTTCATGTTAACGAAGTAGATACGATTCCCTTCAGGGTAATAGCCTACCTCGTTCTCGAGTTCCTGTACGGCTAATCCTTTAGTCATTGCCTCGAATCCAGAAGAAACTGGAGTAAAGGCACCGGCTTGGTCCTTCATGTTACTAACCTGGAATACTCCTATATCGTATGGCAACGTAACTGTGGTAGCTGGCATTAGTACAAAGAACTTGTCCAACTCCGTGTCCTTATCTACCTTCACATCCTTGAATGAGTATATGAAGCTGCCGTTGATATAGGGCTCACCTTCAGACTTCCCCTGGAAAAACGTACTGCTCACGATATTAGAGAAAGCCTGGCTTACGAATATCATAAGCTCCTGAACTTTCACTCCACTATCAGGCGTAGGGTGTCCCCCCAGGATAATGCGTAAGGCCTGTTCGGCCAACTTGTATTTGCTGGTTAAACCCATAATAAATTAATGAAGCCAGTTCCTCTATCGAGAGTAACGTGAATTGCTCTGAGTGCTAGGCTGCATCTTTCTTCCCTGGTAAGGGAATTTCTTCCCTCCAGCAGAACCAGATTTTTGCCTTGAACTCGCTGAACTTTTCGAATGGCTTGGGCTTTTCATCTTGTGTGATCCGCTCTTTCCGTACATGGTCAGTAGTTGTGGTTAGTTTTCCGTGAATTATCGTTACACGCCTTCAGCAACGAATTGCTTTGAGGCCTGATATATAAATTGATCCCTGATACTTATTCCCATAAATGCCAGCGTATTGAATGCTATTTCGTTAGTCACCTGGTCTGGGGCTTCAATGTCAACGCTATTTACAGGATCGTATACTGGTCTGTCGTTAGCATCTAAGGTGAAGGCCCATATAGGCGTTACTGGTATCCGAAGGTAGGTAAAAATTACTTTCTGTAAATCTTTTGGCTCAAACTGAATAAAAGTATCGTAGTATGCGCAAACCGGGAATCTCCTGGTACCATTAACTATTGTGCTTTCTGTGGCGTTACTAAACTCAGCATCAGTCAAAACGTCTATTTTTACTTCTCTGGACCTGATCTCACCGGCTACTGTATCAGTAAAATTAAATCTAAGTGACGAATGATGTAGGTATTTATCTAAGGTATCTCCATTTAGGTCATTACCACTTCCGTCAGGAATAAGCATCTTACCAGTGTTAGGAACCGGTATGTCTCTCCTGGTAAGCAAGAATCTCAGATCATCAGATATTTTTTGGGATTGCTGCCATGCTACTCTAGGGATTGGCCTCCCAGGAACGTACTCGGCCTGGTTGCCGTAACGACGCATGATAAACTCCATGTAAGCCCTCTCTACAGCCAGATTGAACTGGCTAGGTGTAGGATTGCCTCCGGACTGTGATTTTTTGATCACAAAGAGAATGAAGTTCCTGAAGTCGTTAATATTCGCCATTATATCGGATAAATACCATTTTTGAATATACTTACGCAAGCATCTACGAATTGTTGCTTGGTTTGACCGCTACCGTCATTAATCAGACTATAGGTAAGATCATTTAATCTTGCCAGCATGCCATTAACTGTAAAGCTATCGGTAGATTGAAAGTAGTCCTCTATTCCGTCAACTCCATCTATAGAGGTTTTCAGCACACCTCGCTGTACGTATTTATTTATCAAGTAATTGGACCTGATTACATCCTCGGCCAGCAAATTATCTGATTTACCTATTCTCTTATAAGCGTAGGATGCTAGTGCTTTATATCTCCTTGTCCTTGCGAGTTCAGATAAATCTAAATAGTTTGAAATGTTTTCGTCAGCTTGTGCTGCGCTACCTGAATCTGTAACAAGTTGTGTTAATCCCAGGTTATCAACAATTTTTGTCGGGACATATTTAGCTGCTATGTATCTCTGTGATGAGGTAAGCGCGGTTGCGTAAGTGGAGTAATCTGTTCCACCCATATTTTCCACATGAATCTTTATCTGGTCTCTAACACACTTCCAGTCCATCCAGTTATCTGCTGATCCCACCAATTTTATGCCTTTATCATCCAATATTATCAAAGCATTGGAATCGGTATTGGTAGCATCAAAAGCTCCATTACCCGCAAAGTCATAGGTGTCCTCTACAACGTAGTACTTTTCATCTTTGGTCCCTAAATCTTTAACTGCTATTTTCATCCTATTGCCATATAATTATAGATGGTTCCCGAAGCGTTTGGGTGATTGTTTGTTCCGCCATCATCCACAGTAAATCCATCTGAATCAAGGGAGATAATTGCATCTGAAACTGATTCTGGTTTATTTTCGATATTGTTAATGGCCATTCCATTAATATTATCATCAATAATGGTGGTGGTAGTTTCAAATACTATAGCGTTAACACCATTTAACGTCTCCTGTCTCCAAATTCTTAAATATTTAGGAGTAAAACCAACACCTATGATGGGTTGAGATATTGTATCGTTTCCGGTATATATTCCTGTTTTGAGATTAAGGCCTGGATTCGTTGGCGAAACATTACCCAGCATGATAATTACTTTGTCAAGTAGATCATCAAAGGATTCAAAATCAGGATTGGTAACGTCAAACAGGTTGTCGTCGTTCTCTGCAAAGTGAAAAGTCTCTACGATTGTATCAGGATTCGGGGTCGAAATTAGGAGTCGACCATTTAATACTTTGGCAAAAAGAATGGGATTGCCACTACTATCGAGCTTGTCATAGTAGTTGACATTATTTTCATCCCTAATTACTTTTAGGGCCGATCCTTTGTCAATTATTTCAGCCATTTTTTTAAGTCCTTGTTATTTTCAGAGAAACACGGACTTTTCCACCTATGGTTGGTTTGGCTGTGGTGAAGGTAAGAACATCCCCAGCTACAAACGTATTGTTTATTGTTGGGGCTACCGCAGAAAATATTGTACCTACTGCGGATCCTCCAACAATGGAGGTTGTGGCCATAACTCCGGCGGCGTTATCCTTTGCTACTACTGATGCATCGTCTGTTGCCTCAATAAGCTTGCTCACAGCGTAGTCAATATCAACCACGGTCCCGGCGTAAGGCATTGTTATTTTTTGATCACCAATTTCATCTGTTTCAAAACTAACTTCAAGAGTCTCTACCTCTGTTGCTAGCTCCGTTGTCAGTTTAGGGACCGTAATAGCTCCAGCATCAATAAAGACAGATTCCAGGGCAAACTGTACCGATCCGGTATCTGGCCAGAATGTGGTCTGCCATGCAGCTCCATCATAATATGACCATGCACACCATCCTCCAATAAGAGCCTGTCGCTCAGTGAGTGTATAAGGGGCTACTCCACCTATTGTAACGTCGAAGGCTCCCTTTGTTATCTGAGCTGCGTACTTAACTCTGAATACATCCCCAACAATAGCTCCCGCAGTAGATAAAACAACTTTAAAATCAGAGGCCAAAGTGGCTACTCCGCTAATAGCCTGGACCAATTCATCTGTACCTACAATAAGCGTAGTGGTTCCTCCTGTAGATGCTGGTATCACATCTGATCCTTCAAGTGGTACTGGCAATCCGCTTACCCTATATTCAGATGTAGTAGATACTGCCTGGGTAGATCGGGAAACTTCAAACCAGGTCAATACATTCTGTGCAGCTCCTCCTTTGGCCCATAACTGAAGGGCTATAACTTTCTCATATCCACCAGTGACAAATGTGGTACCACCGGCTAGGTCAATATTGCCAGTCTCATCCAATGTGATTATCCTGGCTACATTTACTCCTCTTAGGTAGATTATGTCTCCTTCAGAGAATCCCGCTGGGTTTATGTTGCTAAGATCATCCGTGGCCGCAGAAGCCTGTGTATTGACCTCTACGTTAGCCTCAATGCCTTTTCTCGTCAAAGTGACTGCATCGTTCAATATCTCCACTGAATCCGTCTGGAAGCTCGTAATGATCGTGATAATGTTATTGGTGATCTCAATAGCATTACTTAGGTCCCCTTCTGTAGCTGCACCTTCCCCAGTACATGAAGTGGCCGCGGCTGCGTAGTCAGCATCTAAGAAGAATCTAAATCCGTGGGCTTCGTCAAAGCTAGAGTTTGCATCAGCTCCACCAGCCATATCTGTACTGGTGAAAGTTATATTACCAGGATCATCAGTAGTAGGGGTAACTGTATCTCCATTAGGAGAGCTACCTGAGCTCACTGGAGCGAATAAAAAGATCGTATCACCTATAGCTGCTGCTGTGAAGTCGTCTCCAGCTCCAGGAATATGCTCATTGATATTAACCGCTACGGCCTCTGCTGCTTGCGCTTCAGTCAGGCCATTTACGTTTACTGGTCCGCTCATCTGATTGATAGCGGCAATACCTATTCCGGTAATATTCAGAATACTACCTCCAATGGTATCAATTTTAACGGATCCTGTAGAAATAAGATTGGCTGAAGTAGCTGCAGCTTGTACTGCCATCAACTTCGCTGTCCTTAGGCCATCCCCATTGTTTGCCAGGTTAGACACCATTGACGCTGCAAGGCCGTCTGGACCCGTAACGTAGATGAAACCGTTGTCATTACCTATATCTGAAAATTCTTTAGCCATTATGCAGTAAGGGTTACTTGAAGTTTGATATTAGAGTAAGCACTGATCTTATTACCAGTAGCTCTGCTACCATCAGGGTTTACAAACCGGAATGAAATATCTTCTGCGTTATTGTCAAAAAGTTGGAGCAATACATCTGTTCCAGAGAATCCAGCTCCAGCCGGTATAAGATCAACAATATGAACATCCGCTTTGAACTGTAGTAAGGCTTGGGCTGCCCAGAACTTTTCGATTAAGAAGTCTGTATTCTGGGCTAGGAAAGCACCTACCGAAGCTGTAATCTCATTCTTTACTTCCGGTGTGTTATCAAATGCTGATCCGCTAACAGTGATAGCTGACAGGGTTACTACTGGAAGGTTACCGGATGATAGTACTATATCTACCAGGAACGTCAATATGTCAGGCTCAGTGACACTAGATACAAAATCAACCTTGTAATCAATGTTCCCATTAACATCTACCGTAGGAGTAACTACAACGTTGACCCCGGCCGATACTGAAGCATTGTATGAGTTATTGACTTTGCTGACAAAGGCAGCGTCCAGGGATACAGTGTAGGTAGTAGTGTTACCGTTGATCACTGGAGTAACAATGACTGGTGTTCCTCCTGAGTCAACTACTACAATTCCAGTTCCTCCACCCAGGCCGATAACAAGCTGTGGCTCTCCATCGTCACATCCGCATCCAGCTTCACAATTACCCAGCTCCAGGATCCTTCCTACCAGGTCGGATATATCGTCTCCTTTACCGCAGTCCTGAGCTATACGTATCTGCTCGGATATACCGATCATTTCTGACCAGGTAGCATACGCTCTGGCCGCGCTATCTCGGTTGGTACCTAAGAAGTCCAGGTATCTCAACCACTGAGCTCTTATGCAACAATACAGATCACAGAGTTGTGCAGCGCATGTAATATCTATAAATCCATTACCAGTAATCTGATCAGTAACGATAAAGTCAGGGGCGAATGTATAGGTCAGGTCAGATATTAACAAGCTGGAGTGTTGTAGGGCCTGGTCTGATAGGGTAAAGAAGGTCTGTGTCTCTAATACTGCGCTTGTACCGGTAACTGGTGCTTGACCAGTGGTAGCTGGGTAAAGTATCTGATGGTCCCGAATAATTGCTGGATTCACCCCAGCTACAGTATAAGGAGTATTGTCTGTAGAGGTCAATAGTGGAGTAGTGCAATTAACTACCATATCCAGATCAACTACTGGCGAAGCGTAGTCTAAGTCCAGAGTTTTCTGGTTGAATACAGTAAATGGTGCTCCAGAGGTATCTTCTACCGTGTAGGTAATAATGTAATCTCCTTGCTGTACGGTTCCGTTACCCAGAAGGGGAAGGCTGATAGGAATTACGCTGAGAAGGGATACGTTCGGATCAATGTCTGGAACCGCATGGTTTATGTTATTGTAGATGGTCGTGTTATCAGGAGCAATGATCTTCAGGACTCCTGTTACATCAGCTAGGTTCACTCCCTGGCCAGCATAGTCAGTGGTATCTTCAAATAGGAAATCCTTTGGGGGACCAGCTTCAAATCGAAATGTGGTCTTAAAGTCTACAATGACTAGTGCCATACTCTTGTGGTTAGCATGAAATCGTGGTTAGTTGGACAAATATAGAAATAATTTAATAACAAAAAAAAGAGCGGACAAAATGCCCACTCTCTCTTTAACTAACCACTGTAGGGGGATTACTTCGCTCCCGCTGAAAACAATTCAGAGTCTATTAAGGCCTTCAACTCTGGGTCTGCCAGGATTTTTTCACCCAGCTTCTTGTAAGAATTACTTATTGAGTAATACTTATCACCCTTCTTGCTGTCTTTCAAGCAGAAATAGGGGCCAGCTTTAAAAAGGGCCTCATACTCCAGAGCCTTCTTGATATAAGCCTCAGCGTCAAACTCCGGGGGCGGCTTACCCTCTCCTCCTCCGGTTGCTGGTGGCGTAATTCCAGCCTGTCCATTACCCCCTGAAGGGTCCGCTGGTGGCGGATCGGCTGCTGGTGCACCAGCTTCAGCTTGCGCTGGTGGTTGGGCTGGTGCTTCCGCTGGCTTCGCATCTAGTGGCGGGGGCGGCTGATTTTCTGGTTCTTCATTTACTACCCTGTACTCCTTTGTCTTAGGTAGCCTGTCCTTTATATTCTGAAGCAACTCCTTATAAGGATCCTGGCCAGTTAGGAGTAATAGGTAGTCCTCAGGGTTCTGGCCCATAGGAACGTCACAAATCTTATTACCATTAACCCAGTTGATCTGATTCATTTTAGAATCATGCCATACTACGTTGCCTCTGAAGGCCCGAATAATGTACACCTTGCGGGCGTTATCCGTGTTCTCCATAGCCTCGATTAGCTTGGTAGGCTGGTTGCGTGAGTATACAATAAGATCCCTTCGGATTTCTTTGGTATCCTTCGTATCTGCATTGAGGTCCCCCAGTACTATTGCTAGTGCTGATAGCTCGTCAGGATCCAATCCACTATGGATCAATGTCTTGATCTGGTGTATTTTGAAATCTTCCTCTAGGAACTCCTCAGCTTCCTGGGCCTTATCTCTTTCTCTAAAGATAGGTTCTTTACCAGGCATCCTGTTCGTATTGGATTCATTGTAGTTGCAAACTCTCAGGTAATCCAAAAGCAATATTTCCCTATTATCAATGAATAGGTGTCCATCAATTAGATTGATAGGCTCTGATGAAAAGTCTCCTGTTTCTTTGAGTTCCCCCAGGGTCTTTTCTGTGTAGATAGACTTGTTACCTGGTTGGTAAACGATCAGTTTGTTTTCTCCTTCATCGCCCTCAGCCTTTCCAGGGACGAATATCTGATCAACTACTGGTATGTTTTCACAGGGGGAATAATTTCTGCCTTCGATTGAAGGGTTCGCGGTGTATTGTAAAGATACAAATACGGTAAAGCGTTCTTGTCGTGCCATGCTATTAGATTTTATAAGATTAAAATAAGGTAGGTGGACCTGGCTGGTCCACCTACCGTTAACTGTACTACTAAGAGCTACCCTTAGTTACGCTTGATATAAGCGAATCTATTGGCTGCTGTTAGCTCAAAACCACAATGAGACAAATATCTCAGTTCGATGTGGTCAACACCATCAACCTCGAACATGTCAGTATAAGAAACTTTCAAGTCTCTACCTTGCATGTATCGGATTCTTAACGACTCAACGTTAAGTTTCTCGCCATACTGGTCTGTCATGTTACGAGAGTCCATTGGAATAACAATACCCTCGAAAGAGTAAGTATATCCAGCGGCCCCTAAAGTCTGCTCATCATTGAACACCTTGTAAGTCTTTTTCATGAACTTATATCCGGCAATCGAGAATGTACCAAACTCTAGTGCAACAACTTTTTCCTCGTCAAGCTCGAAGTCACCGTAAGTAACTCCACCATTCTTGAAACGATCTCCTAATTCATCATCAATCTGTGCAGATAGATCGAATCCAGCATATAACATGTTGTACTCACTACCTTTCTGCTTGTCCAGGTTCTTAGCTAGAACCTTCGCGTCAGCTAGAGCCCAACCAAGTAATGATGTATAGTTAGATGTGATACCACCAGCAAGGATTCCAGGGATCAAACCCTCAGTTGCTAAGATTGGCGTTTGGGCCGTAGCTTGCGCGTCAATGATAACAGGGTTAAGAATCTTCTCACCAATCAAGAGAGAAAGTTCCTTGTAGTTCTCAAATCGTTTCCATGTGTCATGTTCACCCTTCACTCTCCAGTGAGGTGCAGTAACACCATTCTGCCCTTTGAACTGTACCCATGTAATGATGTTCTCCTCAGAACCCGTTACGATATGAGTCTCCTTCAAGATTTGAAGGTTGTTCAGTACGCGGATAGTGTCAGAGTTTCGAGACTTAGGCTGCGCGGAATCTTCCCCGAAAGCATTACCATAAATCACGATCTCGTCAGCCGCTACAATTGTCGGAATGGAGTCTGCTGGGTCCAAAGGAGCAGCAGTAAACGTTCCGGCAGAAGCCGTAACAGCGGAAACAAACGCACGTACGTAAGTTGAAGAAGAAATAGTTCCGCTACCGGGCTTAATCAGTATCAGATCATTCAATCTTACAGGAATGGTTTGAGTGGTAACACCACCAGTATAAGGAGTTTGCTGAGTTGTACTACCCAGGGCAGTAGCGTCCAACGTGAAAAGAACAGCAGCACCAGGCGCGCCTCCAGGGGAGGTTGCCTTAGCTTTAGGCATGATCCTATCTTCCTCAAAGTGTTCATATTCCAGCGATTGTGTCGCTTTCATACTTCCTACATACTGTAGCATACCCGCAAGGGATTGACTACCGTAACGTAGGGCTAATGCTGGATCAACGTCCGGCATGTGTAATTGCTGCGCAGCAACGAAGTTGTACTTCGTCCTTACGATCTGCGCGCCATCAATAAATGCTGTGGCCATAATTTTTCAAATATTGTCTAAGCCTAATAAGACTCAGTGGTTAGTAACAAAATTTGTCTACTACTTCATTCCAATTTCCTTCTTAAAATCGTCCACCATAGCGTGTGCCGGTGTCTTATGTTTAGCATCCGTGTTTGCATTACTTCCTCCAGGTTCAATTTCAGTTTTCAGCTTCGAAGTTCGTTTAACGAGCTTCTCTTGCCCTGATGCCTCAGCTTGCTCCCATAGCTTGCTGTGATAATCCTCGCGGTTCTGAATCATAGCGATGTCTTGCTGCATCTGTACTATATCAGTAACCCCGTCTTTAGTGTACATCCCAAGGAATTGTGTAACTGGGTCAGTAACTACTCCCTTTACACTGGCAAGTTTCTCAACGTCTAGTAAGTATCGAAACTCTGTTTCTTCTCCTACTTTGGCGTTGATAGCTTCAAACCCAGTGAATGAAGTCTCTACCTTCCCGTTCCACTTTTCTTTCAAATCCGCTAGCTTCTGTCTAGTCACTTCAGCGGCAGCTTCGGAGTTTGCACCTGGATCGGGTAATAAATATTTTTCCTTCAGTTCAAGTAGGCGGGTCTTTGACTTTCCAGCTTCGCGTACTACTCTGCGTCTTTCGTTGTCAACTGTCTCCTTATTGAGTGGATGTTCTCTCTCCTCATCATCCTCACCGTACTTATAATCTAATTCGAAACCTCTACTTAGATCATAATTAAGGTCCGTTTCAGTCATGGTTCCATCAGCCATTTTCCATTCGAGCTTGATCAGCGTCTTAGCTGTCTCGAAGTCTGCAGCATCCATGTCGTCAATCTTCAGTGCCTCAAATGCTAGGACCTTATTAACGTCGGCCCCGCTTTTTTCAAGATCGTGAAGTTTCTGAACTCGTTCACTCAACTCTACCTTCTCCTCAGGTTGTTCCTCCGCCTTAGCAATCAGCTCATCAACGCTTTTGTACTTGCCATCTGTCTTTGCAGACAGTTGCTCGTCAATGGTCTTTTGCCCTTCGGTCCCTGGTGGGTCCGTAGCTGGCGGTGGATCATCAGTATTTAAAGAACGTATCTCCTCGGTCGCAATTGTCAGGATTTCTTCAGGGGTCTTATCCTTGTTTTCTTCCCTTCCTTTTACTTCCTCAATTTTTTCGTTTATGGCTTCTGCGCTGCTGGCTTCATGGGCCGCCGTAGTTAGTGTTGCCTTCTCCTCTGCTATTGCAGTATCGGTAAGGGTTTTGAGTTCGTCTTCACTCTTACCAGGATTGTCAGTCTTGACCTTTTCGGTAAGCTCTGTTACCTTATCGGCACTAACTTCGATCTCAGTCGCAGCCGGTGGAGGATCGCTAGCTGGCGGCGGGTCTGCTGCCGGAGGGGGATCACTTGCTGGCGGTGGATCGCTAGCTGGTGGGTCCGCTGCTGGTGGCGGGTCACCTCCCTCTTTACTTGCTTGGTACTTCTCAGCCTTGTTCTTTAAAAGATTCTCGGCTGCTCTGTCTAATTGGTCCTCAATATTACCTCCGGCGTTGGCCATAATGCTTAATTTAGTTAGATTGGATTTGGTACTAGGATACAATTATAAGGATAACAAGTGCTTGTTAACAACTTTCAGGCAAATGCGTTGGGTCATTTGGGTAATTGGGTAATTTTACGTAATCAACCTATAGAAATGGAAGGAAACAAAGTACAGCCGAAGCCGATAAAATACAACCCTAACCCGGAGAATTACGCTTTCTTATTGAATACTCAAAAGGAAAAGAGGCTAGGAGGGACTACAGTGGGTTTGGATCGAATAGTTGATCAATTCATTAATAAAGCACGGAAGGCGGCGGATACTCCCCAGGAAAATTAAGCTGCTACTGACGGCTCCGCTCCAGCTCCAGGACTACCTATTTGGGGTTCCGGGACTGCCTTGCTAAGTGAACTATCTTTCAGGTTAGCTACCTGGGCCTCTTTGATATGGCGGCTCTTAATATCGCCTTCTTGATCGGCCAGTTTACTATCTTGTTTAAACTCTTTCTCTGATAACTGCTCTTTCAGTCCATACTCTACTACAAGGGCTTGCTGGTCGGCTTTAGCCTGGAGCATGATAGTTTTCTGCTTGGCAGCTTCCTTCTGTAGTTCTGATTGGGTAGTAGCATCGGTCTGCGTCTGTATGGCCTCCATGGCTTCACGGTGCTTCTGTTCTGCCCTGGTCTTGGTTTTGTGAATCAAGTACTGGTTGGCCAGTTTCACATTCTTGATAGCTCGGATCATAATGGCATCCTCGAGCTCAATGGTTTGCTTGCTAAGAGCCATATTAATATTGGCCTCCTTCAGCATGAACTCCTCCGCTGTTGGGAGTGCCTCGATCTTAATACCCAGCTCTACGAGCTTCATCTTATCACTGAACTCTAGTGCCTCAACACCTTTCTTGCCAATGACGTTGTTGTAATAGTCTATATTACGTCCCCTGGCTATGTTGTACTGGATCATAAGTGCAAATCTCTTACCTAGCTTACCTTTGAAGCTGCGGTAGGCCTTGTCAAGAGACTTGGTAGCATTTCTACTGGCCTGAAGTCCCATTTCAGCCGTGGCCACTGGAACATCCTTATCTATTGTACTTGCGTCCCGCTGCTCATTGATCCCGGTAACGTTTCGGATATTCATCACGTGGAAGTTGTACATATCAATCAAGCCCTGGAATACTCCCCTGTAATCGTGAAGTAGTTCTTCTATAGGCCTTCGATTCATCGGTTGGCCTTCGTCGTCAGCTCCCCTGTAATACATAACGGCGGTCTGATCGTATAGGTCCTGTATTTGAAGCGGACTCCATACCTCTCGGCCCTTACCTAGCATAACATCCTGGAGCGCATCTACGTCCACCATTAATCCTGGACCCTTTACTTTGGCCATTACGCCCTGGAGCTTCAAGCAGATGAGCTGGATAGCATCTGCATCCGGTATCATTCGCTCCAGCATGGCCTTGTTCTCCATATCTCTCTGCTGTGGAGCTAATAGTATATATGGGTGGAAGGTGGAAGGATTGATCTTGCCATTTTGGGTAGCGTGGATAATATCATCAGCTATTCCATAGTCAATAAGGTGGTCGGATCCTACGATCCACTTACACTTGTATACGTACTGCATTTCATTCCTGTATACGGTACGTTTCTTAGGTCCATCTTCTTCTTCAGGGGCCTCGTAGTCATAGGCTTTAGGTTCAAAGTAGAATCCGTCTCCTATTGCATGCGGCTTCTTGACGTGTACATCAATATTGACACTGATAATGGAAGTGTCCAGTACAGGGACCAGAAAATCGTCGTACTCAGTGTATACGATCTCGTTACGGTCGTAGTACTTGTGGAAGGAGTCTCCGTAGGTCCAGGTTCGGTTACCGTACTCTCCAGAATTATTCAGGGCTATGTCCCAGAGTTCTTCTTCAGTCAGGTTATTGGAGCTCATTGTTCTCAGGTCGTAGATTGACACTTTAATAATCTCTCCAACGTACCTACAGTCTGATAGGTCCTCCTTTATTCCGTAGGGTAGGTAGAGGTTGGCCCAGTCCACATTACGCATGCGGACCATGTTGTTCTCGTCGTAATCGATCTTGGCAGCTAGCCTCTTGATAGTTCCCAGGTCCCGTATGAATAGCTCCTCCAGGTTATCCTTGAAGTCGTTGCGGTAGAACTCGTAGTCAATAAGCTCCTCGGCAAAAATCTCAGTGGCTTGCTTGTAGTTAAGCTGCATGTGTAGGTCCAGCTCCTCTTTGTCCTGAGGCACATACTCGCCTTGTGGAATAAGCGGCTCACCGGTAAGCTGCTCTAGCTCTACGGACTCTTGCTTCATTTCAAGATTGGCCTTATAGCGGTCGTAGTCGTCGCTCTTATCAGCCTTGGACTGTGGATCAATGGCGTTGGCCTGTATCTCAGTATCCTTGTCAAGCATTTCACCTACCCAAAGGTCCATGTACTTGCCAATGATGTCAACTACGGATAGGTCCAGGTTTTGATAACTGCGATCCCCTTCCTGGATATTCAGCTTGTTTTTGTACTTGTCAACGGACTGCAGCCCTTCAGCGTACTTGCGATTTATAATGAACTGCTTATCGTCCTCGTCGAGATTACCAACACTGTACCGTCTCCGGTCGTAGATTGCCCTGGCGTATTGAATCAGCCATCCGTAAGACTCCTTTACTTCAGGTGAGACGCTTTCCTGTGGGAAGCCTCTCATGTTCGGCTTAGTGGTTCTTTCCGACATATATAATTTTTTTCAAATGTAGAAATTATTAGTCGTCCAGCCAAATATCACCTGGTCGCTTGTTTGGATCAACGAGCTTGGCCCGATTACCCCTATATGAATACTCTCTTACGAAATTCTGTATTTTCTGGCTATCATCTAGTTCTTTGTGTGCAACGAATTTCCTTTCGCCTAGCAATGACAGGCCGGTTGCTACGGTAATATCGTACTTGGTCCAATTATCAGCTTCAAACTCAATGAGGTCCAGGCAAAGCTCATTGATATAGCACTTGGCGTACATTTCCTCCTTCTCTATCCAGCCCACGTTATTGTACACCTCTGTCTCTAGTGCGCCGATTAAGGCCCCCCTGGCAGCATCCCCGCTCATTGGTATACCAGGTTCCGTCTGATTCTTTTTTGAAAACGCTGTGTGTGTTGGTTCTGGTCGTCTCATTAAATACTTGAAGTACCCCCTGGTGCGGAAATAATTGCATATACCAGGCTTGTTCGTCTCCACCAGCATTTCATGGCCATAGAAGAAGCTCTGAATGATCATATCCTCGTAGAATAGCTCTGGCGTTGGCCTCCTGGCTACATATAAACAGGCGAATAGCTTGCTATCATACGGATTCATAGGGTCAAACTTCACTCGGACCACACTGGCAGCATTGGATTTCTTTTTACCAGCTACAGTCTTGTGATCGTATGGGTCGGTCCCAGAGCATGATATATGCCTATTAGCTGGGGCCTTCTTGTTCTTGGTCAATGTAAACTGGTTCCGGTCCTTCTCTTGTGGCATCCATACCACCAGCCAGAACCCTTCCTTTGAGGGTACGAACATCGCTTCTTCGTCTCGGACTTTCCAAACAAAGTTGCCTCTGATTACCTTGCTAGCTGGTAGGCCTGAGTTATGTTCGATCTGAGCATACAGCCTGTCTGTATCCAGGGGTGACATGGCGTTGTCAATGATAAAGCACTCAGATTCTTCGAATGGGTACTTACGCTTCTCAGAAGAAAGCGCGGATCCACCTTTGCCCTTACGCTTCTTCTCCAGGTATGCCCTGGCTTCTTTGATCTGAGAGTATCCCCACTCATCAATAAAGTCCTTCTTGATCTCCTTGTCTCCTCCTCGTAGACCGTAGTATGCTGGCTTGAAGTACTTGTACAGGCCGCTCTCTGTCTGGTTAATCTCATTTTTCTTATTGGCGTCTGATCCGTCCCATATCAACTTACAGTTCTTACCTCCCTTACGCTCCATTTCCTCTACCGTGGTAGTAAGAAGGGCTTTCCCGGTAATTTCTGAACCATCAGATAAGCATTCCTTTATAACGAGCCAACGCTCGTATACATCAGAATCAACCGTTTTGCCAATTTCATCGCCGAAGTAGAATAGTATCCCATCACCATCGTACTCCTCCTCTTTAGAGGACCCGTAGTTGATCTCAGAACCCAGTACCTCGGTGTATTCCTTCTTATCCCCCTTACTGCTCCTGGTTCCTGGTTCTTGGAACTTCAGGGCAGTGGTTGGGTGTGTCTCTCCAGAGTCAATGGGTTTAAGGAAATTAGGTAATCGCTGCCAGGACTTGACCAGTTTATTAAAGCATTTCTTACCATCCCCTGTAGTCTTTGATTGTATAGCAGCCCATGAATCAGGGGACCTTGTGATCACTTCGTAGGCGGTACATAGAGCTCGGAAGGTCTTACCGGAACGACGGTTGGTAATCTCAATCATCCCATAGCAGTCGTCGTCTTTATTGCATATATCCCAGAAATAGAAGTGGTCTCGGTCTGCGTCAATCCAGTCTGGTAGGCCCATCTTCTTGCGCTTCCAGCCGTGCTTCTTTACGGGAAACTTCCAGTAGCAGAGGTAGAAGTAGTGCAGTCCTGTGACGTATTCGATCTTTCCGTTATTGTAGAAGTGTACCCCCTCCCGTCTCCGGTCCATTTCTCGGTGCCTGAAGTTCTGCAGCTCGTCAAGTCCCAGGGTATTGATCCGCTTTACCTTATCCAGTATCTCGTCCTGGATAATACTGAACTTCTGTTCTTTCTGGGGGTACTGGTAATTAAGGATTAATTCGTGCTCCGGCTGCTTGGGAAGTGTAATCTTCAAGCCTCCTACCTCTCGCTTCTGTACGAAGCGTTTATTCGGCCGTTTCGGGGTTTTCTGCGAGATATTTTTCGAGGAAGGCATCGGCTTTAAACTTTGCTTCTGTTATCTTGTTTGGTGCTACCATCTGTTCTACGTACAGCAGATTCTCTGCCAGTACTTTTGATTTTTCAAGATACTTAAAATATCTGTCTACAAATTTATCGTCCTTACTCTTTAATGCCTCCTGAGTCATTTTTAGAGTAATGAACAACTCTGAAACATCATTGACTTGCTTCTTCAGGCCAATATAGAAAAGCGCAATAGTAGACCCGCTGGTAAATAGCTCCAGCTTCTCCTCCAGGTTCTCTATATACTCTAGGGCTTCTGGGCTTAGTTTACTGCTTTCAGGCCTTTCCACGGGTCAATCTCTATTATTCTGTTCATCTTGGTCATAGCGTATTCCAGGCGTTGCTTATCAATATTCATCATTTGAATACCCTCGTTACAAATAGTGTCCCGTTCTTCTTTGGTGGTGACCACTTTGTAGTAGTGCTTGTCCTCCTCCATCTTCTGACGTAGCATGCCGAAAGCTTGTAGATGGCCTAGCATGTTCTTGATCTCATCATTGGTAGCTTTACTGGCCTTATGGAGCTGCGCCATGGTAAACCATTCGTGCTTCACTTCTTCAATGATCCGCTCTCCGATCTTTATACCTAATCTACATTCCTGTTCTAGCGTTGGACCCGATACTACTGTCTTTTTTTCTTCTTGATCTGACATTATATTATTGGTATGAATTGTTCTTTGGGATCCTCTAAAAAGTAGAACCCGTGATTATCTATACGTGTTGCAAATAACTGTTCTCCTTTGTACATGTACATCCTGACTCCCATGGCGTTTATAAGTGCAGCGGGCTCAATCTCATATAGGCTCTGAACACCATGTTCCAGGGCCTTCTCCTTCATTTTTTCTGCTACTGCAAGGGAAAATTCTTCGGAGCTGGTGTAGTATTGCCTGTCGGCAGCTATCACTTCTTGGTGTTCAGTCGGAAGTAGTAAAGAATCTTGTCGATATGGAACGAGCTCTTTAGGAGCTGCGCATTGACCATGGCTGTTGCCCAGGCCTGACCTACTCCTCGGTCCTTCTCTTTGGCCCGTTCATCGAATTTAATCTTATTGGCCAGCTCTCGCCTAATTGGAGTAATCATGGAAGGAGGCCTAAGCTCTCCAGCTTTCATGTTCTTGTAATGCTTCTCCTCTACCCCGAAGTACTGTATTACAGGATTGATCCCGTTGGTCGTCTTTTTGGCCTTGAAGGTAATGCAGTCGTGCTTCTTCCTTTTCTTGCCGTATGGGTCCCTTGTGACCTTAACAATGTCAGCCAGGTAGCTTGGAGCTACTTTGTCGTCGTCTCCAATGAAGCAGACGTACTGACCTTTGGCCTGAGCCATGAGCTTGTTGCACTTTTCACCTATGCTCACATAGGTAGGAGAATCCTGGCCCTTATCTACTAAGGTTAGGATTTCCACATCATCTTCGAGCTTGTGCTTTTTGATTTGATTATTGAGAGTCCGTAGAAGCCCGTCGTATTGGGTCTTTCTTTTCTCAATGGATGGTATGAGTATGCTGAGTTTTACTGACATATTAGATTAAATTTAGTTAAAATATAGCCCCCGGGTCAGTCCCAGAGGCTATTTATTATGTACACTCCGGTTAACCTTAGTTAACGTTGATAACGTTTCCAGCTACAGTAAGATCGTCAATGGTTTCATCAACCGTGATTGTAGTCTTACCTCCTCCGAATACGCTACCCGAAACTGTGTAAGTTCCATCAGCAGCTCCTTGACCCACAATAGAAAGAATCTTTCCGGCTGTGAACTGCCCAGTAACGTCTCCCGCTGCTGCGTCAAGTCGAATTTCTTCTGGCCCATTAGATAATAGGTCAATGACGTAAGCTGTGTTACCAGTTAATTCGAATACAAGTACCTGGATGGCTCCTTTACTCTCATCAACTGCAAGCTGTCGGGCTATTGAACCCTCAGCGTTATACTTGATAGCTGAACCAGTGTCAGTATCTTCGACGATAATGATACGGCCCGAGTTGATAAACTCGGTTAACTGACTAGAGGTGTCAGTTACAGGGATCAATACTTTCGTAAGGTCCTTAACATCTTCTGGTGCCTCGTCTACCTCAATGATTCGGACTCTTGCGCCGTTATCAGAGAATGTGACTTTTGATCCAGTACCCTCGCCTACGACGCTGATAATGTCATTTTCACCAATCGTAAAAACAACGCCAGTTACGGCTTGTTTCAGTTGTACTTGCAGTTCTGTGGCCATCTTAAATTTTTTTGTGTGTGGTTAATTTGAATACAATGATAATTAAATGTTCATAACTCTCAAAGGAATGGCGTTAAATGAAGTGTTTTATTGTAGTCATTTGTAGTCATGAAGCGGGTAACCCAGCGTACATCATTACCACCCAATATAGATGAAAAGCTGCAAGAGGTAGCTGATAAGAACCAGCGCACAATCTCCAATCAAATAGCTGAATTTGTAAAGGATGGTGTATCTCCTGGCCGCTACGTAGTAAAGGACTTGGACCCGGAGTTGGAAGCTGAAATGGTTGCCTCTGCTAAGAAGGAGAATAGGAGCGTAGAGAACTTTATCGAGACGGCCGTGAAGGTGTACCTGAAGCGGATTGAGTACGTTCCCATTTATCATTAGACTTCCCCAGTATATAGGTGTTCTCCATACGGTAGTACATCTTACCCTCTATCATCATTTCGTAGTCTGAGTCTGCATCAAAGATAATCTCGTCGCCTTCATTCACTCCCAGGGTCCGTAACCGCTCGTTGATATGCGTGGCTACCCCTTTGAGTGGTTCCATGTGCTCCTTGACTTGGGTAATCAGGTTTGGAATACTTGACTTTAGAGCTGGGACCTTTACAGGATCCACCAAGTTCCATTCACCTATCATTGTAATATCCCCGTCCTTGACCTTGCAGTATAGCTCGCCATACAATATATAGTACAGGCCATCGCCGTTACTATCAATCTTGGTGGTCCTTACATGCTTGTTGCATAGAAAGTGGTGGCCGTAAACGTGGTCCCCTATCTCCAGCTCCATGCCTTGATAGTTAATATCGTCCTGGTGCATTTGAGTAAGTCCCCTGGGCAAGTACTCAATGATCCCGTCCTGGGTAACATGAGTCATTGAATGCTTTTCGAAAGTCTGGTCAATGATAATATCAATGCCTGGTGCTATCTCTTTAACTGCGTTTTTGGTAGGATCTGCCCTTACGAACACAAAGTCTCTAAGGGGCTTGTCAAGGCCTTCTATATCCACGGTACTATTAAATTAAATTAGACTAATCTTCATCATCAATGATGAGCTCAACCGCTACTGGTTGGCCTTCAAAGAACTTCCATACTCTCTCCTGTTCTTCTGAATCACCATGCTTGATAATATAAATAATGTACTTAGAGACTCCAGCCGTGTAAAAGGAGTTTTGGTCGTATTGTATTCTGGAGATAAGTCCTTGGCGTTTTCTGGTTGGTCCCATTTCTTGACCTACAGTATACTTCATCCCGGTAATCGGGTCCCCAATTGTTAACTTGCGAATAGCTCCGCCGTTGACCAGGATTCGTTCTAGCTGTGTTGCCTCCATTGAGATCAAATGTAGCTATTATTTCTATCTTTGGTCTATGCCGAAGAAATTTACAGACTGCGTTACTGCTGGTGGACGTGTCAGGACCATCAAGGCCCATGCGGATACCTACCGTAAGATTTGTTTCAAGGGTGGTAAGTCTCATGCTGGCCATCAAAAGAAAACGAAGCGTAGTAAGAAATAATTACTATATTTGTTGTCATAATGCGCGGTGGAGCAGTTGGTAGCTCGTTGGGCTCATAACCCAAAGGTCGTCGGTTCGAGTCCGATCTGCGCTTCAAAGGGATGAAAGCATATAAACTACATATCATACTAATCTCAACTATCATAATGGTAGTTGCTACTATGTTTGTGGCTTCATGTGAGATTAGACCAGCGGGCCGAGAACACCTAGCAGACACAGTTCAGGTGGACTTGATAGCCGACCCTGATAACTTTAAGCAAAGCTCAGGTACGGTGTTGGTGGAATTGCATCATTCCAATTCTCAAAAGACAGGTTAGTTCGCTGCCGACAAAAAATATAAATGAAGTAGACCCTCAGCTTAATCAGTTGGGGGTTTTATTTTTTTAGTACCTTCGCTTCATAATCAAACACAAGAGATATGAGTTTTTTATACTGCGACCTATGTGCTGCTGCACTTAAACTTCCAGAGCTTGCTACAAGAGGGAAGGACAACTGTGAGAATTGCGGCGCGGAAAATGTGGAATGTAACCACGGTTCCAACAAGGATAAGCCTAAGAAGAAGAAAGCTGCTGCAAAGAAGCCAGCTTCTAAGGCAAAACCTAAGACGGCTGCGAAGCCTAAGGCTGCTCCAAAAGCAAAGGCGAAGTCCAAAGCTGCCGCTAAACCTAAAGCGAAGTCGAAAGCCAAGCCAAAGAGCAAAGCGAAGTCCAAGAAGTAATTGGGACTTCAGTATCGTAAAGGTGTATGCACTGAGTGTCCTGAAGGCACTGAGGAGCAGTATATCGTTAAACGTATTGGAGAGCGGAAGTACTGCCAGTCCTGTAATGAGGTCCGGCTAATTGCTATTCGTGGGCCAAAGGTTCCCAAGCCTCTGAAGCAACGCACACCGCTGAGGCGGACCAAACTCAACTACAAACGTAAGCCCACTGGAGAACGGGCCTTGTTCGAGTCTATCTGGGCTTCCAGGGCTCATATATCCTTTCTGAATGGCAAGCCATTAGGCGACGACGCATACGCCTGGTTCTTTGCTCACGTGCTCCGCAAGGCTAAGGGCCACTACCCCAAGTTCAAGCTATACGACAAGAACATCATCCTACTTACCCGGTCCCAGCATGAGGAGTTTGATAACAATGTCCGTACCCCAGAGTTCCTTATTGCGAAGGATCCTCGCTGGCAGAAGGTGTTTGATCTACGGGATGCACTCCTGAAGGAGTACGAGAAACTGTAAAGTTTTTGGTGACTATATACTACTTTAACCCAGTTAGATTCTTGATCAAATCCTTAGTTTTTTTATCAATTTCTCCTGGAACTGGCCGAATGAACCAGTATCCGTAGTTACGAGTATTACTTTTAATTGAAAGATCAATCTCCCGGATCGTTACTTTTGATTTTCTTCTCTTTCCCTGGGCGTTCTGATCAATGATCAGGTACTTGTCACTTCCCAGGATCCTGTAAACGAAGGCCACATGTTCTCCGATCCCTTCTAGCTCCTCATAATACTCTTTGTCAGTAGCCTCATAAAAGCCAAATGTAAGGAAAACGTCGCCAGGTTGTGCTGAATCAACAGTATCTTTAGCGTAGATGGTGGCCCCTTCTTCTTCTAGGACTCGTATTACCAGGGTACGGCAGACTCCGTTGCCGACTTTGGTATTCTCCTTACTCAGGAGATTCTTGGTGATTTTGTAGGAAAGTATCGAATCTTGGCATGATCCGGTTATGGGTATAATAAGGAAAATAACAAGGATTATCTGTGTCATCTATCCAGCTCCAAGAACCATTAATACCACCATCAAAAGCCATGCTACTAGGAATGTATACATGAATTGTTCTGGATTTAATTTCTTACCTATAAGATAATAAACACCAGTAGGTATTAGGGTTAGAACAAAAGCGAAGCCTAATAGACTGCCCATAAATCCTATGATTGGCCCTATTCCTATTTCATCTAAAGCGAAAAAAGAAATTAGAATGCTACCGATTAATATAACCCAATAGCCGTCTGTGTGGTGTTTGAATAATTTCATGAAGCTGATATTGTGTACTACCAGCCCCAAGTAGTTCGTTATTATAGGAAAGAAACGCGGGCTTAGGAACTTAATCTTCTCGTAACCTGCCACAACCAGGTGGTCTAAACCTTTGGCAACAGGCACACCCACGCCAATGCATAGCGCATGCGTGGTGTTTGCTGCCAATCTCTTAATTAGACCTTTGGTTGTAGGACAAACTAACGCTTCTTACTTACTGATGTAAGATTATGGTAAAGAACGTACTAAGGCGAAGATAGTATAATTTACCCCGCTTGTCAATACGTAGAAATACCCAATTTACACTCTCTTATTGGGTATATTTGGGGATGGATAAGTACCTGGCACAACAGATGAAAGATGAGCTGTATGTTGCGCTTAAAGCAATTACATGTGATAATGGGTGTGATCCCAGGAGAGGGGCAATAAATTTAGATGCTGTTCCATTGCGTTACAGGGCTTGTTGTGAAGATTTTGAAAAAAAGGCTGAGAAAATATTGGGTCCTATTAGGAGAAAGTACCAGTCTCCAGATCATAAGTCTTAAATTCGTCCTTATGTTCCTCGCAATACAAAAGTGCCAGTCTCCAGATCATATTCAGTTGACATCTATGTTCTTCTCCCTCTGGAGTTACTAGTTCTACCCAGCCATCTTCATCGACGCTATGTTCACCGTCAACATCTTTGAAAGTGAATTTTTTGGCGTTATCTGGCATAATTCTGGGTTAAAGAGGTATATAATTACCTGTATCCGTCAATTCCTTATACTTCAATCTACCGGTACAGTTCTGTAAAGCTAGTAAAAATCTCTCATACTCGGTGAGGTCCCTGGTATTATATCTAAAGCAGAAGGCATCACAGTAACGTTGTAGATGCTGGGGACTGACAAAGTGATAGACTCCAATGATTCCGCGCTTCAAGTGGCTCCAGAAGCCTTCTATGCTGTTTGTATGGGCTATTCCGGCAACGAAGTGACCTTTATCATGGTTAAGCGCAATGTGCTGGTAGTAGCCCTGTAATCGCTTATAGGGTCCATGCTGGTCTGTAATAATCAGGGTATTGGGCTTGGCATTTTTCAGAACCTTAGGTATAAGCTCTCCTACACCTACGTTCTTCACTACGAAGGCCCTGACTACCTGGCCTCGTCCCAGTATTCCGAACACCGGTGTTTTTGCGCTAACATGTTTCCGTATTCTTCGGAGCTTTGGCTTATTACCCATCTTTCCACCGACAAACGTTTCATCTAGCTCTACAATGCCTTCCATTATACCAGGTGCCTCCTCTTTCATGATAGCTCTTATCCTATGGAGCATGAACCAGGCAGTCTTTTGGGTAACGTTAATATCCTTGCCAAGCTGTATGGATGAAATACCTTTCTTATGAGAGGTGACAAAGTAAAGGGCTATGAACCATTTTTTCAACGGGACCTTACTGTTTTCAAATATAGTTCCTACGGTAACGGAGAATATCTTTCGGCACTTGGCGCACTTGTACCGCTTGCCATCAGAGAAGCTGTAGACTTTGGTGTGCCCACAATCATCAAATGGACAAAGGGGATTTCCTTCCCATCTTAACCGCTCCAGATACTTTCTGCAATGATCATTGGTTGGAAATACTTTTAATAATTGAACTATACCTTTAAACTCTTTCAATTGGTTGGATTACTCCTCCCCAATTGCGGTTTCTCAGATTACTTATGAACTGAACTGACCAGGCTGTGTATGATCGCTCCGTTAGGTTTAATCCCCAGGAAATTAAAAATGCGGATTATTTCTGGTCCAGGATTAGCTTGCATATTCTCCAGTGATACCTCCAGAAACTCGGTCCCAGCCTCTAGGAACTGATAAATAAACCGGTAATGCGCATCGTAGTAAATATCCTCTATGCCCTTTGCGTGGTTGGGCTTCCCGTTATCCGTGTACAGTGCTTCGAAAACAGGAATTGAACTTTGAACGGCTGCAGCCCGGTCCCGCTTGCAGACGATTACCTTACTAACGAAGGCCCTGGGGGTCTTTTCAAGCCCATATCCAAAGAGCTTAACGGCCATTCCTTTGTATCTGTGATCCTGTATACCCGTCTCTTGATCTTCTGGGACTTCATAGTAGCCCTGAGGGTTGAATCGCTTCATTCTCTCTACGTCCTCCTCAAAGAACTCTGGAGCTGGGACCTCCAGGCCAATCTCTTTGAGTATTCGCATCATTAGCGAAGTACCGGTACGGGCTGATCCTGTGACTACAATCATATCGGAATATTCGCTAGATTTCTTTCGTACTTCTGTAACCGAGTCTCTGCGATTTCGCTCTTGGTCCATAGATATTTCATGGCCTCCATTAACTCCTCCCTGGTCAGATCATCCCAGGCCCTTCCTTTATATCCTGTTGGAAAACTCATATTATTATATATTTCATGGAAGGTGCCTTGACATCAGCAAACTAGCACTACCATTTCCCTAACGAGCGTTTTGTTCTTCAACTTACCCGGCTGATTTGGTGATTATTACTTCCATGAAGTTATTTCTTTTTGTAATGTGGTTTTTCAAATACTCCCTTTTTCTGGGGCTTCCCTTTATTAACTCCACCCTCCCATTCCAAGTCTGGATGAGCCATACCCCTGGACTGCTGAATATTTACACCAATCTTTGAAAGAAAGTGTGTTTCTATAATATCCCCGTCCATTGTAGTATCTGTTTGAGTTGAGACTTGCTTTTGATAGTGCCATCGAAAACCGTTGATATTGAATCGTCCTCAGTAGCACAAATTCGCTCTATAAGAATATTAGTGTCGAAGTTTATATGAACCTCCTCGTCTACGTGAATCCTTTTCTTGAAGAATATTCCATCTCCTGCCGGATCGTCAAACCCAAGCTCAATGAAATCCTCGCTGTCTAGGTATTTGACACGAAGGCCACACAATCCCTTTTTAGCATTTCTACCATTCAAGGCTCTTTGAATGTATGGCATGCTGCCTACTTTAACGTGGTCTTTATACCAATTACCTTTCTCGAAATCTTCTTTGGTTTTTACGGTTCCATCCATAAATCCAGATAAGGCTTCGTATTCAAACCCTACATGAAATTCCTCTATTGAGGGGGTATAGTACTTGTTGTCCATTTCGGCTGGGTGTTTAACTGGAGGAGCCGTCAACATTTGCTCCAGTATAGTGTTTTTCTTTTTTGGATTACTCATTTATCTGGGTTCTCTGATTCAAATATCTTAGTTTCCCTCTGCTCAATCATAACGTCAATTATGTCCCTCTTGGCCTCCAGCATGCGAATAGTCGCCTTGTCAGCCCAGTGAGTATTGATAATACCGCCATCCTTCTTTTCTTCAGGAGGCTTTTCAAATTCAATGTTGTCAAAATTCTTAACTAGGTTAGGCTTCTTTCCTGTAGGGCTCTGGAACTTCAACTTTGATCCTGGATCAATTATCGGGGATCCTTTACGGAAAGCATAGATAACTCCAGCATACTCTATGGCTTCGTAGGCATCAGAGACTAGATAATTGGGCTTAAAGCCTTTCGGTCTGTCTCCATAGAACACCTTAGTCTCAGCATGGATACTTCCGTAGCAGCTAAAATGAATAGGGACTAGGTGTGGGTGCTCCATCTTACAGGATCCTAATAATACAGTCCTCTGTTTACCGGCGATATATTGGATCGTACACCAGCGGCGTTCGTCGTCAATCTTGATAACAACTACCATAGCCCGTGATCGGCCTCTGCCATATATAACACTGACACCATCTTCAATAGTCTCTACCTCGAAGTATAACTGGTTTACCCAGGTCTTAGGTAGCGTCTTTCCCTGGTAGGTGTTAGTCAGCTCCTCCTCATTACCTTTGTAATCGATTACCTTAGCCTGATGGATCATCTTGGCTTCAGCCGTGAATATGGTGGCTGCGTGTTCTGCTGCTATAAGTCCTACTGGTAGGTTCATGACTTATGCTCTTTGTATTTCCGTAGCTGATCTGTATAGCCCAGGTTAGAATCATACAGCCAGGGCTCGTCCTCGTCGTAGACCTCCTTAGTCATATTCAGCTCTATATCCTCAAACTCCTTCAGGGATAGGTCCCCTAGAAAGTTTCCAATCTTACCCTGTAGGAACTCCCTGATCTTTTTTCTAATAACCCTGTTGGTTAAGATGGCAGTTTCCCACCCCGCACGATTGAAGTATTGGTCTATGTAGCCCTCTATGATCTTCCTCAATTCCCCAGGATGCAAGGCCTCCAGTGCGTCTAGCTCCGTTGCTCCAGTGCCATGCCGTTCTTCGAATCCAGCCTTTCTCCGCTCCTCCTCTTTTATGGGGATCCTGGGTAGCTTATATTTTACGCATTGCTCAGGAGTCAGCACAATAGGCATCAGCTTAATATCTCCTTCGTGGTGCTGATCCTGGATTAAGAACTCAATCTTTCTGGACACTGATACAGGCATCCCCTCTCCAGCCGGGTCGAAGTCGGAGATATAAAATACCCTGGTAGGTTTATCGGCTTCATGTATTCTCTCAATGAGTAATCGTACGGAAGTAATAGACAGCTCTCCCAGGCCAGTGACCAGGTTCATTCCATATTCTTCGCAAATAGGCTCCAGTATATCATTCATTGTTGACTTCTCGCACCATATCTCCATAAGATAGGGCTGTGTCTTTGAAGGATTATAGGGCCAGAAGCGACCAACGATGGTGTTTATAATCTCATTTGCATCCATTTCCTTCCTCATTTCTTCCGGAGATTCATGGTCCCAGTACTCAGAGTTTACTATTGCTGGTGGATTCCTACGATCAATAACCCTCTCAATAGGGACAAAGCCCGCGTACCGTGCGTATTTCGCAGCCATAGTCATTAGACTCCAATCCTTGACACTGTTTTGGTAGACGTTGCCATCTGGCTTAGGTGTCCCAATACCGCCGCCTGTTGTAAGCCAGTAATGAACGCGGCGTATATGGACTTGATCTGGCCTTCCCATCATATCGTAGAGGGTTCCAAACCATTTAGCTTTCTCCATTTGCCCTGGGGACCCTACATAGAAGGGATCGTTCCCTGGGCTTAATGCTAAGAGGTCTTGCACAGACTCTCCGTTCTCTTTTGCTGTTTCTTTTATCTGGTGGTAATCCATAGTGATTGTTTAAGCTATTCGTAAATCGTAATCTAGTTCTTTTCTATAAAATGATCTCTCTGACATATCACACATCCAGGCTGCCTTCGATTTGGTAGGGGCCATCTTTAAGGCAAGCTCCATACGGGCCTTTTCGCTACCAATAAGTTCCAGCATTTTGCCATCCAGCTCCTTTTGGAACTTCTCTCTGATCGCCTCGTAGTGGCCTACGATATGGCTATTACCGTAGTCCTCTGGGAACTCAGTAAAGTGGATCGGTATATCTCTCTTTCCATCCCAATCGTACCCTTGACCATCGATTTCAGTTATATGGTGACCGGGAGCATACATGATCACTGCGTTACTGAACTTTAGCTTCAATAGCATTGCAAACATCAGGCATTGGGGCCTGGTCTTAATGTAGAACTTCATGTAGCCGATATAGTCCAGTACTTCCTTTTCCATTATGCTAGTCTCTCTGCTTTTTCCCGGTCCCGGCTCTCCTGGGCCTTAACCGATCTCTCCAGCTTCATGTGCTGATCAGAACAAAAGGCTTTATCGGTGTCCTTGTCGCACTCCCGGTACCTACACTTCTTTACAAACTCTCCCTGGTCCCTTAGATTCATAGTCCTATTTGCTTAAGGCAGTTCTCCGTAGGCTTTAGCTCTATCATACCCTCCTGAATTAATTCCTCAATCGTATGTTCATAAGCATTCCCATAAGCGGTAATATCTCCCAATATACCTCCTACCATCATTTCTTTTTTAGTACATAAAGTCCCATTCTCTAAAACCCACCCCTCAAACAGTACCTTATCTAGTGCCTTTTGGTATTCCTCCCATTCCTTGCTTACCTCCATTTCTACTCCCTGTATGTAATTATGTTTTTGTCTTGGCTTCTTCAACGGCTCTCCCTTAGAATCACAAGGGATGAATTGACCTAATTCAAGAGACTTCTCGAAAAGATTAATGTAATCCTCAAATGCTGAAACAATTTCAGTATCACTTAAGCTGCTGATCATTAGATCATGCCATCGTTTGTTTAATGTTATTAGATTCTTCATTGAATTTGTTTTTGAATAGCCTCTCCCAGCTCCCAAGCTCCAATCACCCAGGTAGTAAGTGAAGTTCGATTATCGTTTTCGTGCTTAGTCTTGTACTCCAGTCTCTTTCCAGGATCCTGTATAGCTTCTACGGCCTGGTCGTACTTGGGCCGCTGCTCTACGGTCCCATAGGCGAACGAGTTGAAGCACTTGGTCATTTCAGCACTATTATCCTTCAGGAATTGATTCAAGCTGCTACCCAGGCGGCTCTCAATAGCTCTATTGGGGTCTGCGGTAGCAGCTACGGTCCCATCTATATCTACCTCCACCTTACCTTCATACCTCTTGCACCCAGCCTTACCATGGCCCAGCATCACTGTACAGGCAAAGGCAATCTTATCGCTATCGGCGGAAAAGGTAATTGGGTCCCCGGTTGTTATGAACTCGTAGGTCATGATTTTAGCATTGACAAAATTGCTTGAAGTGGGTTTACCTGAGTCACCATTGACGGATCCTTTGTCTCAGAATGACTCTTACATTCCTCTTGCTGCCAGTTAGGATCAAAATTAAGCGGGAATGCGTACCATCCCATCTTTATCCCGTGGGGGTCAGCCTTAGGTGGCTTGTTCTCTGATTTCTCCCAGGCAAATGAACATCCGATATGGGAGTCCCCAGGATTATTGGTCTTGTACGTGCAATTCGCGCAACCTTTTTTCTTCGTTTCTGCCATCAGTGAGCTTGTTTAGAAAATACGTATCCAGTTTGAACTTTATCGCCTCCCTGAATACCAATAGTTTCACCCCATTTATCGAATATTAATTGAACGGGTTTTGTTGCCTCCATTATATCAGCTTTTGCCTCTACTCCTAAAGAGGATAATCTACTCAGTATATCAGATGGGTCTTTACATCCAGCTACGCCTACCCTACCATCACCTTCAATGACTTGTTTCATGCTCTCAATCATTGCATGTGTTTGGCCGGTTTTCCTACCCTTCGTTACTATTTCTTCCATCAGTGATATGTATTACATTGAATATCTAAATTTTAAATACATTTTTTCCTTCAGCTTGATACAGACGTACCCCTCCCAACTATCGCCCGAATCTCCTACGCTCCATTGTAGAACCCAGACACCTTCAGGGATATTATCATCTTCTTGGTGTTCTCCTGTCGGCTCCTTAACCAATTCCATTTGATACCAATCGTTCGCTTCAGATTCTTCGATACAATCGGCTACAGACTCCTCGAACTCCTCTCCTTTGGTTGATCGGATAGCCTTCATAATTCTGTCGTTATGCTCATGAATTGATAGTAATTCCTCGTATTCACGTTCTCTGTATTCTTTAGCTAATTGAGCTTCTTCTGCTTCGTTCATCTGATTCAACTTTAGTGATAATGACCACAAGGGCCGAGTACTTTGACTGCACCCCCACTAGTTCTGTCCATATAGTATGATACATCCTTTAATTCTATATAAACCTCATGAACCTTCTCCGCAATACCATGCTTAACTCCCTTAAACAAATCCCAAACCTCATCCCCCACCTCAATATCTTGTGTTACTGCAAAGAGCTTGGGCTTTTCTGGAATTTCTCTTATTACAGGCTCTCCAGTAGATTTGCCGTCGCCAGCTTCTTCCTTAATCGCCTCAATGGACATTCTCTCTACAGGAAAGTATTTCGCTATTGCTATCATAGTGTGAATGGGTGCTTTGGTGGTGGATCGGTAGCGTTATACGCCTTGATTGCTTCAATGAAAGTCTTATACGGAAGTAGAGCCTTCTTCTTCTTCTTTTTACTGGTATCTGCCTCTGCCAGTGCATCTTCCTTCTTCAGATGCGCTACAAAGCCTTCTATGCCTTGATTTACTTCCTTGTACTTGTCTGCCCAGGTTCGTACCTCGTCAAGCTCGTCTAGGGGCACTGTTGCTGTTCCGTTCATAATTTACCTATAGGTTAACTCACTTCTTGAAGATCGGTTCTTATGGTTGATATGTCCTTAATCCACTCCTCATGGATACCGTGTCCATAGCTGTTTGGTTCAAAACTATTATCATCTGGTCGGAATTCATTATACGGATTACACCATTCCAACGATCCTCCGATATTAAATGTCTTGTGCCACGTATGAGAGCTCCCATGACATTCAAATGAGGGCGCACCTTCATCTTTTAACGAATCACCTAAGATCTTTTGCCTTTCATACCAATCAATTAACTTCTGCTTATCAAAGGACCAAGCATACGGTGATTTTTGTTCAGTATTGGACCTCATATCATTCAATACAAGCAGATAAATCTTCGTTTCTGTAACTTGTCGGGTTTCCATTTCTTCACTTATAAGTTAAGTACTAGGGTGAATAGAGTTCTTGGAAGCTATTGCCGCTAATCCTAATGACATCACGGTATCATCACAGTACTTCTGGCGTTGAATATTGTACTTTGCAGCTATTTTCATTGCCAGAGCGTACTTTTTATTCCGGATACACCTATTCATCACCGCTTCAGCTCTCTTATTAAGAGCAATATCCTGAAGGTCTTTCAAGAGGCCTGGGAAAGCTACTTTATCTATATTTTTCATCTTTATTTCGTATTATTAACACTAAGCATCGGCGGAGGCACCAACCACGAGGCCTTTATCCGCCGCCCCCGCCACAAGATTCTTGGGGGTGCTTAGTGTAGGTTGTTATCGTTCTCTCATGCGGCTTTCCCCATTGATAAATTCACAATCTGCGTTGCCGCCTTCTTATCCCAACCATTACTTTCGTTATGCTTATCACAAACCGCCTGACACTCATCCCAGGTACTGTAATCCTGATTATTCGGACTTATGAAGGGGTCTACGTAACCGTTCTCTACGATCTCAGCCGCTCTCCACTTCCCTTCTTGAAAAATAGGGTCCAGCACGAATACAAAGCCTTCCTTTGGATAATCTGGTATCTGCATAGTTTTAGTCATTGGTTAATTCTTTTGCCTATGTGGACCCAGTTAACACTGATAACCTGGTCCCCGTCCCATGTAGGGACTATTTGATCCACATGTTCTGGCCGTTCAGAGTACGTTTCCATGAACAAGCACTTATCTTTATCAAACTTCTCCAGATACTTGTTATAAATCTCCTCTACCAGTGTCTCAGCTGCATTTGTAACGCTGGTCCCATGATTTACCTCTGTGAACAGCACTACCGCGCGCTCGTCCTCTAGGAGCCATATATCGAGGTTGCAGCTAGAGGGAACCCGACCTAATCCAATGTACTCATGTAACCCAGAAATATTCGGGTCCTTCGATGGAATTGGTATGGTCAGTGTATCTGTCATTCGATTGGCGTTAATTTGTGTGTATAATCAGGTTGTAGCTCGTAAAAATCCTTTATTCCTACCTTTTTGTTGAGCTTAACAATTACGTCATTATACGCCTTCCGGACCTCCTGAGCTTCCTTGTCGTTAATCGGGTCCCATTCCATCCAGGTTCCCTCTGATCCTTCCATAAGAATAGTGCAATCGTAAAACTGTCTTAGGGATTCAGTGTAATGGAGATACATTTTATCCTGTTCAGTCGTGTAATTACCCTGAATTACGTCAGAGTGCTGAATAAGGCAATTCCCGTCCTTATCCTTCTCCATTACGCAGAAGGCGAACGTCTCAATTCCTTTCTCATGAGTTACATCTATCCCTACAAAATAGGACCTATTTGGCCTTTTTATCAAGGGCTTCAGGAGTGTTGGGAATGTTTTTGTTAATTCTCCGCTCATAGGTTTAGTTAATAAATGATAGCACACACGGTACGCGACTCTCCGTTGTTTCTTGCCATTTAACGCTACTGGCTATCATTATTGATTTACAATTATGTAAAGGGTTAACTGGTACGATATGGCTCTGCGTCTCTCTCATTGGGTTAAACCTTCTTTTCTTCTTTGACTGCTTCGAGCATTACCAGGCGTATGTAGTCACTATAACTACGCTTACTGGCTTTGGCAGCCGCTATAATGGAGTCTTTCTCCTCCTGAGTGCATCGAGAGTGCAATAGCGCGTCTAATGTTCCGTCTGACATTTGCTTGGTTTTAACTATCTCTTGTACGACAAAGGAATACATAATGTTTCGTACATGCAAGTTTTTCTTTGATTATTTTTCACTGCCTGGTTATACTCACCCCTCTCAGTGATAGAAAGTACTGCTTTTTGTCGGTACCTGGCTTGGTCCATTCTCGACCTTCCAGTATACAGAATATAGCCACTTGGTCCCCTACCTCGTACTCATCCAATAGGGCCACTGTGTCGTACATAAAGTCAATAGGTATAGGACCCTTCCCACTATAGACTACGCATCTACGTTTGTTAAACTTAGTGGAGGATCCTACTTCGTGGGTATCCTCAATGACTGCGAGTTTCCCCTTGACATTTACTCTCATAGACCTCATGGTTTCATCCGTTTTAATATATCGTTGTAGTGAACTCTTTTGTTCTCAATCATGATGTAATGCCTCTTTAGTTTACTGCAGACAAACCCCGTAGTACCGCTCCCGGCTGTGTTGTCGAGCACTAGGTCGCCCTCGTTGGTGTACGTTAGTATTATCTCCTCGAGTAACCGTTCTGGCTTCTGTGTTGGATGTAAGGCAGATTTTTGTGTATCCCTCGGGAACTTCCATACGCTTCTGGGGTATCTTTCTGTGCTGTCGTAACTAGTCGTAACCTGGGGTCCGTAGTTGGTGCTAAAGCCAACTCTCGTACTGGTCTTTCTAGGATGCCCGGTTGTTTTTTGTGGATTATAGGTCCCTGGCTTCTTGTAGAAGATCAGAATATCCTCATGACTCCTCATAGGCATACGCTTGGCGTTCAGGTGTCCTGTAGCGTTTGTCTTTTCCCATATCAGGTTATATCGGTGCATCTTCTCATTACTCAACATCAGCTTGGCAGAGAATTTATCCTGGCCAAATAGGACTATTATTCCTCGATCCTTTATAATCCTCTCGTATTCAGCCCAGAGCTGATCCAATGGAATAATGCTATCCCAATCATTCCTGGTCCTTGCTGAGGGTAGATCAGCTACAATAGCATCTAAGCTCTTATCAGGTATTGCCCAGGGCATTACCTCTAAGCAGTCCCCGAAGTGTGTTTTGTCTAAATCCATTAGTTGATAAATGAGAAAATATGTGCTATTACATCCACTGTCCAGCCATTACCCAACATTTTATACCGTTGTTTATCTGAGGCACAAGCTGTATATCCCTCAGGTATTGTCTGAAGGCGTTCACATTCAAGCGGAGTTAGTTTTCTATAATAGATTTTTTCATCAATCAGTGTGTGCTCCTTCATTGAATAGGTTGCAGTTAAACAGTTCATCTTACCATCTTTACGAGCAACCATTTCTTTTGCACGTCTTGGAGAGAAATCCCGTCCATACTTTTGCTGAAACTCGCGCCTGATTCTCTTGGCCTCCTCAGTTCTCCTTTCGGTAAATGCTACTTGCCGCCGCCCTTTTCTAATATACTGCTCAATAGTGGTTCCTTTGTAATAATGTGCATCAATACAATAAGATTTATCCCGATCAACTACACCTTCCTCTATTATATCCTTCAGATAGATGTGTCGGTCCTGGGGTTGTGTGATCCCAGGTATATTTGTCCAATAAAACCTTCTTCGATTCTGTGCCGATACTAAGGCTGAGTTAATCTCAATTGGGTCAACTCCCATGTATTCAGAAATAATGTCTCTATTACTTCCTTTCATCTTTACATTCTCTAATAGAAAGCCCACAGGATCCAGTTCTTTCTTCAGTCGCACAAACTCAAAAAACAGTATACTACGTGGGTCGTCAAAATTGAGCTGCTTACCGGCTAGGCTGAATCCCTGACATGGAGAGCCGCCAATAATCAAATGAATCGTTGGAAGGTCTTTGGCTTTTATGTCGCGCACGTCCCCCAAGTGGATAGTATCAGGGAACTGGTCCAGGGCCACTGCTATTGCGTGCTTATCTATCTCACTGGCGTAGTAGTTCTTCACTTTGATACCCGCCCGCTGCAAGGCCAATTGGCCAATTGGCCACAGCTCATACCATCAAACAGACTCAGTACGTTAATTCCTTCCGGGTGGTCCCTGAGCAGATTCAGTCCGCGCTTGTCCCCTTCTTGCTGGCTATTGAAGTCTATTTGTATCTGGCTCATCTTAGTATGTAGTTTTAACACAGTGTCCGTGACTCATTTTCTTATAATTTCTGCCCTTGTGCCGTTGGTCCCTAGATTATGCGCTCCTGATATAAAAGTGCTAAGGCCTCAGTACGTGGAGACAAACTACTCCGTTGCTTTTTTGATTAGTCGCTCAAAATCATTCATGGACAGATCGCCGCTCTGCAATTGAAACAACAGGCTTGATCCACGCTTAACCCCCATTGAATACCCTGAACCAATATCTTTGACCCCCGCATCCCAGACATCTTTAATCAGCTCTGCGGTCTTATTATCCTTAATGGCAATATGTTGATGCGGTGATTGTCCATGCATCTTTAAATGCAAATTATTTTGTGAGAAATTATCCTCATCATCACCATTATAACTCAGATGCATTACCAGTTCATGAATTGCTTTTGCCATTTCCTCTGGCAATGCATGACCAACTGTGTTGATTCTTTTTACCTCATTGTAATTCAGCCACATAGGTTATGCGTTTATGTAAGCTCCATTAGTTATGAGGTGGTCCCCATCAGTTAATCGAACTTCCGTGTTAAACATTTCAGAGAGTAATCTGGCAAAGGATACTGCCTCTTTTCTCTTTTTAAAACTCACTTGTCTTACCAGGGTATCCTCCCAAGACTTATTATCCTCCTGTATTTGAAAGTTATAGTTCATTATTCGTAGGTTTAAATTAAACTTGATTTAGTGGGCGGGTAAGGTAACGAACCCCTTCATCCCCGAAAGATTCCCGCCCGGTACTGCTAAATGTACTGTGCAATGATATACGATAATGTTAGTATAATCATTCCCAGTGTAGCAAGCGCACCCGTTCTAGTGGTCTGTTGCGTTGCTTCATACTTAGCCTTCCTGATTCTGTCCGCCTTCTGGCGTACTTCTAAAGATACTATTCTAGCTGCTCTCATCTTGTGGTTATTGTGGTCCCTCTGGGACCTGGTTAAATTTGATTTATGCTACTAATTTATTGATTTCGTCTGTACGCTTGCGGCTGATAATCCAGCCCGCGAATCGCTCCCCGTTCTTATCCTTCAGGAAGCGGTTAAACTTACCTCCCAGACTCTTAATCTGGTCCTTTATTGGGTACGTGTTACCCCTCAATGCTAGTGCCTTCTCGCTGTACTGGATCACCTCCACGCCTTCCGCCTCCCTCGCTGGTCCTTCTGCTGGCTCCTGTGCCTTCTCAGCTGGTGCTGGCTTCGCCCTTGCCTTGTCCTTCACTGGGACCATAAACCCGCCTTCGGTCCCCGCTGCTAATTGCAATTCGTGGTGGTTCCTTGCAAGTGCGCATTTCTGGACCATCCAGCCGCTAGAGTGTCTGTACCCGTCCTTCAGGTAGAAGCCCGCACCCATTGAATACTTCTCGCGGTGCTCTGTCTCTGTGTCCCCGGTTGCCAGTGCCAATGTCTCAGGGCTATTAGCTGCCGCTTTGCGCATTTCTGGGAATAAGTCGCGCCCATGTTGTGAGAAGGCTAAAATTATCGTGCGCGTCCTGATGCTGCCGTGGTAGTCGCTCTGAAAATCGCATTCATCCTGTACCAGTTCCCCGAGTATAACATGCGTACAATCTTCAGGCATGTGCTCCTCTAGGACCTTCGCGCCCTTCTCCCTGATAGTGTCCGCTTCCATTTCTGATGCTCTCTGGTCATTGGCATCTGTGATCTTCTTGGCGTTAGCGTTCAGTATTGCCGCAGCTACATCCTCAGGGGTTGCGAACTCATCCGGGCGGAAGTATAACCCGATGCCGAATATCTCCGCTGCTGGCTGAATCTCCCATTTCTGACACTGACCCTTCTCTGATTTGTCTAGGTTCACCCAGTAATAGGTGTCACCCTCTACGCGGTGTATAGCTCTGCGCTCTGCGTCGTTGTCGTATCCGTGGAAGAAGAACAATTGATTTACTTGTAAGTCGCTCGCTTTGATCTCTTGCATGCTGCCTGACTCGTTGAATAATGAATATACTTTGCCCATTTTCTTGTGTGTTGTGAGACTTGCGCCTCTGGTTGGTTTATAGTAGCCCCTCGTCCGCCATTGAAGTATAACCCTCAGGGGTACAAATCAGGTGGTCAAGTATTGGAATGTCTAGTATTTGCCCGCTCTCCTTTAGCTTATCAGTAGTTTTAATATCCGTATCTGATGGCTTCAGGTTCCCGCTCGGGTGGTTGTGGCTGAGTATCATTGCGCTCGCTTGCATCTGGAGAGCAATACCAAATATGAGTTTAGAATCCGCGACCGTCCCAGATACGCCACCTTCAGAGATTTGCACCCATCCCAGAATCTTGTTAGCTCTGTTCAGGAGGATGATTATAAATTCCTCGCGCATTTCGATCTTGTCCGCCTCATAGGCATACATGAGCGTCTGATACGCGTCTCTGGAGCTGCTTATCTTCACTCTCTCTGATGCTTTTACCTTACTCTTGTAACTGGCTTGAATCTCTGTGATATTGCCGCTGTTCTTGTGGTTGCCTAAGTCTACTCTCATTGTGGTTAGATTTGTGGCTTGCGCCGTGTTGTTTGGTTTATTTATACTGCAAGTGTAAGACATTAGTTACGTATTGTCACACAAAAGATTTGCATTAATCCGTAATAGATCAGGTAAAAAAGTTTATCTAGTGGGGTATTTAACTGGCTTGGACGGGACAAACTCTTTTGAATCGTCGTCCTCTTCGTACCATTTATGCGCCTTGCTTGACATTGCGCCACGTATCAACGCTTGCACCTCTCCGAATGGCATTTCAAGTACGGCGGCAATGATCTCTATTTGATTAGTGCTAAGGGTTGCCGCGGGGTTTTGCATGCACTTATCATAGTATTGATTGCTTTTTATACCTAATCGCAACTTAAATGACTTGCGCTGAACGTGCTTATTATACAATAGTGTACTAATTAAATGCTCGCTCTTGTGCTTTGTGCTTGTCCTTCCGTTACGGGGCGGATTGTCTCCGGTTGGCATTATATTAAGTTAGATTTTCGCAAGGCGCGAATTTTCGCTGGTCCCTACTTGTTTACTCGTCCGAGGTTATTCCGTGCGTATCGATGCACACCACGAAATTACAAATTTGTACGGTAAATCAGGCGGATCCTCCCACTTTTAGTACATGTCAGACTGGCAGTTATTCTGTCGTATAATTAATCTTATGTTAACCAGCTCCTCCCCTACCCCACCGTTGCACCTGATGTACTGTGTATTTCCCCCCTGAGTACACCAGGTTTGCGCTTTGCTTGTGGTGTGTATCATGCAAGAGGATCACGGCACCAGCTATGTAGTATCCCACGCGCGGAGCGTCGAGCTCTACCATCTGGGAGCGACACGGACCAGGATCAGGGGGGTGGGGTCGAGGAAAACGACTTTCCGATACATTTTTGCACCCCCGGTCCATATAACATAACCTCAAATGAAAAAATATACAGAATTTTTTTTGAGAATTATTTCCTACATTTGACCTGAACCAACCACAATGTTATGCCGAAGCACGATAAAAAGCCAAGCAGGCGCAAAGCTAAGAAGCAGATACGTAAATCAGGTAAGAAGCCTGTAGTTGTCACGAAGCGTACAATCAGGAAGTATGGAGCTGGTATCACTAAAGGTACCAAGATCGCTACAGGCAAGAAGAAGAAGCCGACCAGTAAGGGGAAGGTTAGAAGGAAGATTAAGTATGTGGTTGGGGTTCCGAGAAAGAAGAAGGCAAAGAGTAAGCGCAGAAAGTACAAGTCCCGGCCGCTAATCTAATATTGCCATTTCAGAAACTTCTTAGCAGCTCTATCATGTTTCCCTGTTCTGGGGCGTAGAAAGTGGGTACCGTAGTCTCTGGTATACCCCTTTATCGAAAGGTTAATTATACGGATGGACACCTTCTTACTGACGTAGTTCTGCTCAATGATCTCGTACCGGTTCCTTCCCAGTACAGTAAGCACAATGGCTGTGTGGGCTCCGATCCCTTCAATTTCGTCGTATATGTCCCCATGGGTAACCCGGTAGAATCCGGCCGTTAGAAGTATGTCCCCAGGCTGCACGTCGGCTACAGTGTCCCCTGGAGCAATAGTGGTTCCAGTGTTCTTCAGGATCCTGTTAACGAAGTGTCGGCAGTTACCTAATCCTACCCTGGTCCCCAGCTTGGCCTGAGCTTCAGCGGTAATCATGGAGCTGGTATCCTGGGCATTGGACAAGGATGCTGATATGATTACCAGGACGATACCGAATAGGAATACAGCTATCCAGGCTATTAATTTTTCAAGGTCTACTTTCATTGTTCTGTTGTCATTACTCCTAAATGGAAGTCAAAGATAAAAAACCCTACGATAATACCCCAGAAACGACGTACTGGTTCAGTAGGATCATCCTCTAAAGGGTCCCCAAAACTGAGGCCGACTGCCAATGCTATAGAGTACGGGTTAACTATAAGTGCTGCTACATGATCGTATCTCATAATATCAGGTTTTCATTATAATTCTAAGCTCTAAATCGAGCTTATTACATATATTCTCCAGATTCTCTACCGAGGGACTGCGTTTATTGCGTTCAATCAGAGATAGGTATTCCTGAGATATACTAACAGTTCCAGCAACTTCATACTGCTTCAGCTTCTTTGCCTTTCGTATCTCTCTCAGTATTGATAAATCCATCTTTATTTCAAATTGTCCGTAGAATCATTAGTAATATAACGCAGAGATATATTAAATATTGCATAAATGTACAGATTTTTTACAAACCCGTGGCTGCAACCAGTATAATGATCATAATGACTGCGGTTCTTATGGACTCTATTCTCTCTTTCATAGTATCCTGAATGTTAAGTTGTCCTCTTTCCGTTTCCAATCAAATTCGTAGTACACCTTACTTATCCAGTGAGCATTGTCGTTAGATACCAGTCCCATGTCTTGCAATACGTCCTGGAACATCTTGCCCCAAAAATACCCCCTATTATCCACATCAAAGTCCATGTCAGGCGTTATCTTCTTCTTTACGGAGAATACCACCAGCAGCGTTGAATGGGGCTCCAGGGGCTCTAATTGCTGCATGTACTCCTCCACGAAAGCCTTAGCCTTCTTCATTATCTTGGCTCGTACAGACCAGTGCTTCTGATACAACAGAGCGTTGGCTGTAAGGTAATGCCGATTTCCGCGTATATCATAGTACGTAGGGGGACCATCAATACTGACTTCCCTGGGACCAGTTTGAACCTTCTTATTATCTACAGCCCTGATCTTCTCGACAGCTTCAGCGGTTTTCTTCGGGACCCAGTTACCAGGGGACACTTCTACGAGTCCCATAGCTTTCAGGTCCTTCTCGGTGGTTCCACTCATAGTCCTTGTAGTTTATTTACTCAGGTGAGGGGGCGTTTCTGACACTTATTTTAATGTTGATTGGAATATTAGCCCTATTTGGAACTGCATCAGCACATATCTCCCTCTGCTCCTTACAAGCCTTCTGTACTTGCTCCTTGGCAAAATTAGTTAGTAGTGTTTCTAAATCCCATCTTTCACCTGTAACTGATCGAGAATCATTATCTACCCTTCCCCTTTCTACTGAGAACTTGGTGATGTTTTTTCTCTTCAAATACTCTCTTGCTGCACTTAGCTTATCTTTGGTCATGATTCCCCATTTGCTATAGTGTTAATAATTTCATTATTCCCAGGCCCATAAAACCTATACTTGGTTGGGGTCTGATATTGTGAAGCGTATCGAATCGTTAGCAATATTGATGATTCAAATCTCTCTTTACACCAAGTACACCGAAACGGTATTCTATTTGTACCCGGAAGGGGGTCGTATAATGTTTTTTTACGGTCACATAGAGCACATTTTTGATAAAACATTACTCCACCACCCCAACCACTTCCTTTTGTTCTACTCATATCTCTTTTATTCTATCCCCTCTTAGGGTAAATATTGCCTTTAATTTTCAAGTAAGCCCCCATACACACTATTATAAATATTGAAGCGCAACACCAAATTCCAATTATTGTGAATACTATCATCGTTTCTCTTTGTTTATTGAGAGGGGGCTAAATGTTTGGTATTTCTTTTTTTACTTGTATCCAAAGATCATCATAGTCAGCTAATGGGATGTTATACATTTTAGCATCAGGTAAAGCCTCTAAGATTTCGTTTACGCACGTTACTGCACACTCTTTAGCCAATATCTTATCTATCCAAGCTCTATTACTATCTGGAGGCATTGCATTGTCAGGTACATCAATAAATAACAATACTAATCTTTTAGCTATTTCTTTTGGGTCTTTCATAGTCTCTGTGTTAGTTGATTAGGCAAACTTCTGGTGATCTTGGCAATAAAGCCCATTATCTATTTCTATTTGACATTGTAAGCATCTTGATTCACCCTCACTCTCTTTGGGGTGGTCTGATGGTCTATCTCTCATCCATTTAGCGCACAAATACCAACCATCTTCAAAACCTTTATGGTAGTCGCCTGAGCCAAACGTTACCTTCTGCTGATTCTTACACTCCTTCTCTATCTCCTCTTCAGACGGTATGTCTGTTATCGGTACACTTGGAGGAAGGGATTTCTGGTGTTGAAGGGCTTCGATAATCTTTTTTACTTCTGCACCTTCGTTTCCATATCCGGCAAATTTTAATGTATTTAAAACTTTTCTTGTTCGTCTTTCTATTTCTTTTGATTCCATAGTCTCTTATTTGGGTAAGGGGGTTAATCAGTATTATTTCCACACCTATCACAATGCCACCCAGTTTTCATTACAGTTTGGTGTGTTTGGCGATCACAATAGTCGCACTTATCTATTCCGTGAGATAAACCACCTCTTTTGCCTTCTGATTTAGGTGGGGTGTATTTAATCTCTTTCAGGTTATATTTCTTAACAATCTCCTTGGCTAACCTCAGCCGGAAGCCGTAATACACTTTCTCCCGTGAATCACTGAATCTGTCAAGAATACCCTCTATCTCTTGGGTTATATTGAATTTACTTAAATCACTCATCGCTCATCGTTTCATTTTGTGTGGTAGGTGATGTCATACTTATGGGTGGTTTCCCGCCTTGATAACTTCCTGCTTCGTAGATTTGACTACTGCCAACATCTCCACAGGCGCATCGGAGCTCACCGCTCCTAAATTCCTTAATGCGAAACTTTTGATATTCTTTGCAGCATTAATATCTCTATCGTGTCTTGCTCCGCACTTACAAGTCCACTCTCTGTCTGCTAAAGTCAATGTTTGATTAGTTGCCCCACAATCATTACACATTTTAGTTGAGGGTTCAAATGTTCCGATTTGTAAAACATTCTTGCCGTTCCAATCGGCTTTATATTTACACATATCCACAAACATTCCCCACCCTGCATCTGAAATACTCTGTGCAAGACAATGGTTTTTAATCATATTACTGACCTTTAAATTTTCAAGGCAAAGCGTATCGTGGTTCTTGACTAGCTCTGTTGAAAGTTTATGTAAAAAATCTTTTCGTTGGAAAGCAATCTTCTCATGCACCGTAGCAATGCGCTTATATGCTTTTTTTGAGTTTGAGCTGCCTTTCTTTTTATTCTTCATTCTGCTCTGCAATACCTTTAATCGCCCAATAGACTTCTTTAGATATTTCGGGTTATCCGTTTTTATACCCTCAGAGGTGACAATAAAATCCTTTATGCCTAAATCAATGCCAATGGATGTGCTTTCTTTTATTGGCTTAGGCTTGGGCGACTTGACCTCTGTATCGACCAATATTGACACATAGTATTTATTGGTAGGCGTTTTACTAAATGTTGCGCTTTTAACTTTGCCTTTAAGTTCTCTGTCAATGATTATTCTGATTCCTTCTCTGAATTTCGGAATGGAAATCTTGTTATTCTTAATGAGAATACTACTTGGGTGTGGATTTCTGAATGATTGTTTGTTTTGCCTACCCTTAAAGTTAGGGAACCTTGCCCCGTGCCTAAAGAACTGGGTAAATGCCTTATCAAGATTTATAATTGATTGCTGCAACACCTGACTATCCACTTCTTTAAGCCATTCACATTCTCCTTTTAGGTCTGGTAGCTGTGCGGTAAGATCATAATAGGACAACGACTTCTTTTGACACAGATAAGCATAATTCTTCGTCTCTAATGCCAAGTTGTATATAAACCTACATGAACCAAAGTGCTTATTTAACAGGGTTTTTTGGTGGTTATTCGGATCAAGACGGTATTTATATGCTTTCAACATATGGTAAAGGTAAGTATAATTTATGGAATCAGCAAGTTTTCTATAAAATATAGTGATTTGTGTGGTGTTAGTTAGAGGGCTAGATTACAGCGTCCTCAATATCTGTTTAACAATTCCGATTACCTCCCAGTGTTTGCCTTCTACCATTACCCGGTGGTCCCCTGATACGTAGAACACGTTCTTACCGACCTTAGTGTAGTACTTGCATGATAGCTCGTTATTCTTCCGGATAACAACAATGTCGTGGTTCTGGAGCTTCCCAACCTCCAGGGTGCAGATCAGCATATCCTTGTGCCTGATCTCCGGTAGCATACCATGGCCGTTGGCCTGTACGCAGAAGGCCTCGAAGCTAGACATGGCAAGCAGTCTACTGGCTATCGGGATCCTGTCATAGACCTTTAATTTTAATACACCCTTCTTGACTACCACGGTTTTGATACGTGATCGTTGGGAAAACGGCTTACAGCGTTGTGGTTCTTCTTCAGTTGCTTGTAGACAGTCTTAGCGGCCTTCTTGTCCTGGCCTACTGTCATGTCCTCTGCTTGTCTGCGGAGGCGTTTTGATACTCTACGATTCATAATTTAGATTTAAAGTTACTGTTTCCAATAAGGTTTTATAAAGTCCTCTACCTGATCAACCAAGTAGTTAATTAAGTATGCTTGGGGCTCGTCATTGTCAATGTCTGGTTCCGCGCCTATAGTCATAAACAGGAAGCTGGTAGCGTGAAGACACTCATGCGCTATACTGCCGTGAGTCATGTACCTGGACCCGAACTTGTACTTGGGATTAAATATCAAATAGATACAGGAACATAGCTCCTCCTCGTCAGGTATCTTTATTCCACCCTTGACGGTGTGGCAAAATACCGGATCCTCAAACTCTAGGTCGTGCCGTTTATTGATCTCCTTAGAGCTATCAGATATGATAATACACATCTGAAAATCGTAGACTGGACACCTGAATCTTCTCTCTCTATACATCAGCTTTTATCTACAACCTTTAGCGTTATCCGCGTTTCCTTTGGAGTCTCTGGCGTACAGGCGTGGCAATGATCAACCAGGTCAAAGTGATAGGGTGAATGACACTCACATTTGATATTCTCATACCGGAAGTAAGTTCTCATTAACGCTACATCTTTCTTCTTGCATATACCACAAGTTCCAATAGCGGGAATGTCCCGCGTTTCCTTTTTTGTCAGTTCTATTTCCATCAGTCTTTTGTTTTAAAAATGACAGGCATCCGGACGGTTCTTATGTTTAACATCCGGGACTAAATCACACTTCTTTGCTACGGGTCTTACCCTGCTAGGATTTGCGCTGTGACTGCTTAGTTACGACTTCTTACCTAGTAGCCACCCGTCAAATTATTGCTACGCTGTCGCTGCTTTCACAGCATACATAGCAGCTTCTTCATACTTAGTCTGGGCCAGAGAAACAAGTCTATTAGTTTCACCTTCCTCAGATTTAAGTTCTTCGCAGAGGTTAATCAGCTCTGCTGACTTCTCTTTCAGTAAATCGATATTGCTTCGGGTCGCTCCCTCTGCAACGTTAAAGTCGGTACGTACCCGACGCTCTCCTATGGTTTTGTCCATGATTCAATTAAATTGTGTGTAGCAAAATCCCTGGCTACGCATCAGGGTTAATCTCTCAATTTATGTTCGTCCAGAGCCTCATTCAGTAGGGACCAGGTTTCAACGTGGCATACGAAAATCTTGTCTTTGCTCAGGTAGTCACTACCAGAGGACCGGATTACGTAGGCCCAGGTGACTCCGTTGATTATCTTCTGGTACTCAGTGAAGTTAGTAGTAGACTGGGCAGAGTGAATAAAGCCGATCAGGATTAGCTTGGCTTCAGAGTTAATGAAGTTCTCGGGCAACTCATCTTCAGCTTCATCATCCTCTGTAGCCTCATACTCTTGATCCTCAGGCAGCTTCGGCCACCACATCCAATAGGTGACCTGGGACGTAGGTTTACGGTTTTCGTCCAGGAGGACCCATGTACCTTCTTCGCCTGATAGGTCCCACATACCGGAGGTAACGTGGTCAGACTTCTCAGGAATATATACGAGTACGCCCATATTGACTGGTGGCTTGGTAACAGAGGCCTTGTACCAGTCTCCGTCCTTCTGTATAGGCCAGTAGTCATGCGTCTCCACACTAGCCTCCTGATAGAACTCCCTGGCAAAGTCTATAGCCAGTTCCTCAGGGGTATGCTTGGCCACCCATTCCTTATTAGAGCGCGCTATACTGTCCTTAAAATCAATGTAGCTATCGTTCCACTGGTCGTTGTCCCATTCGTAGTCCTTCTTGAACTCTATTGCTTCTGCTTTTAGCAGCTCACAAAACTTATTGAAATTCATTCCTTTCATCTTACTGTGCCATTTGCTGAGGTGGCTGGGCTGGGACTAAAGGGGCCTCATCTACCAGTACACACTCAGTAGTTAATAATAGTCCGGCTACGGATGCTGCATTTTCAAGTGCAACTCTTGTGACCTTCTTGGGATCAATGATGCCTGACTTCATCAGGTCCTCGTACGTCTCCGTAGCTGCATTGTATCCCATGTTTTTCTTGGATGCCAGGACCTTCGCTATTACTACATCAGGCTTGCCTCCAGCATTCTCAACGATCTGACGTAGGGGGGACTCAATAGCCCGGCGAAGGATATTCATTCCAGTTACCTCATCCTCATTGTCGCAAAGTGCCTCGAATAGAGAGTCAATAGCCCGGATGTAAGCTACACCACCTCCAGCAACAATGCCTTCTTCTACAGCGGCTCGGGTAGCATGCAGAGCGTCGTCAACGCGGTCCTTCTTCTCCTTCATTGCTAATTCCGTGGCGGCTCCTACGTACAGCACTGCTACGCCTCCAGTGAGCTTGGCCAGTCGCTCCTTCAGTATTCCCTTCTCAAAGGGGGTCGTGGCTTTGGATAGATGGGTCTTGATAGTCTCAGCCCGTTCCTTGATCTCTGACTTAGCTCCTTTACCACCTATGATGGTGGTCTTATCCTTGTCAATGACAATACTGGCAGAGCTGCCCAAGAAGGACATGTCAATATTCTTTAGATCGAAGCCTCTATCCTCAGATACTACGCAACCTCCAGTGAGTGAAGCTATATCCTCCAGAACGTCTTTCTTCAGGGGACCGTAACCAGGTGCGGCTACTGCAGCCACATGCAAGGATCCGCGGATTACGTTAACGACCAGGGTAGCGAAGGCCTCTCCCTCTATGCCCTCAGCGATAATTAACAGTGGACGCTTGGCCTGTGCTGTCATTTCAAGCACTGGCATCAATTCAGCCATCTGGGTAATCTTCTTGTCGTAGAGTAGGATGCAGGGGTTCTCCATCTGTACCTCCATTTTCTCCTGGTTGGTGACAAAGTGCGGAGACAAGTACCCGTTGGTGAACTGCATACCTTCTACCACGTCTACAGTAGTCTCCATCCCTTTAGCTTCCTCTACAGTGATCACACCTTCCTGACTAACCTTCTTCATGGCCTGAGCTATGAGGCTACCGATCTCTTTATCGCCGTTAGCGGATATGGTACCGATCTGCTCTATCAGTGTATTGTTGCTGCCGACCTTCTTGGCTTGCTTATCCAGGTTCTCTACAATAGCCTCTACGCCTTTGTCAATTCCCCGCTTCAGGTCCATGGGATTCGCACCAGAGGTTACGTTCTTCAGGCCTTCTTCAATGATCGCCTGGGCAAGTACTGTAGCGGTGGTGGTCCCGTCTCCAGCAAGCTCATTGGTTTTACTGGCAACCTCCTTGACCATTTGGACACCCTGGTTCTCTACAGGATCCGCTAGAATGATCTCCCGGGCTACTGTTACCCCGTCCTTAGTGATATGAGGGGGACCGAATGGACGGCCCAGTACTACGTTGCGGCCTCTGGGACCAAGAGTTATTTTTACTGCGTTGGCCAGAGCGTCTACGCCCGCTTTGAGCTTAGTCCTGGCATCGATACTGAATGTAATTAACTTTGACATGGTATGAATTTATTAGATTAGTCTACTACTGCGTAAATTTCTTTCTCTAACATCACCAGATAGGGCTTCCCATCCAGCTCAATTTCGGAGCCTGAGTGCTTGCTGTAAATGACAGCATCGCCTTCTTTGAGTAGCATAGGCTCCTCTTTGGTTCCAGGACCTACGGCCCTTACTATTCCCTTGACGGGCTTTTCCTTTGCGCTCTCTGGGATTACTAGGCCTGAGGCCGTTTCTCCTTTAGCTTCGTCGCGTTCTACTACCACCTTATCGCGTAGTGGTCTGATTCCTATTTTGCTCATAATCTTAGTTAAAATGGAAAATTTGGTTCTGGCTTCATTTTCATCATATCCTGATCCAGTCCCTTGTTACCTGATTCAATTTCTTTTCTTGCACACTTACCACAAATACAATATACTACTTCCGGAGTCTCATGCCCCCCGATTGCGCACCATACATCCTCCTCTGGTTCATCGCAGTAATCACAATCCCAGGCTGCTTCACTCTTTTTCAGATTGATCTCTGCCATATATCCTTCCAGTCCCAGGAGGGTAATATCAAGTGAATCTAACCAGTCTTGTAATCTATTCATCTGCTGGTGCTATAAATGCATAATTACCATCGTCAGGATTTACAAAAAGGTAGAACCCGTAGACGTTGTGGTATAGGTTATTTATCTTAGATAGAGTGGTATTCACTGGCTCATCCTTCAGACTGTCATAGATGCGTAGAACTCCGTCTTTGTATATCTTGCCTCCAACCATGTGATTGAGGCTTTTATCAGAGTAGCGGACACTGAATACTACAGGCAGAGCTATCACATCCCCTTCTGGCAAAACCTTAAAACATGATCTGGGTAGCTTCTTACCGAAATGGTTGTAGTACAGAATATCCATGTAGAGGTTGTGGCCATCCTCATGAAGCCAATTTGAGAGCTGCCCGATATTATTCCCGTGATCCTTGCTTGCCGCCAGTCTCTCCGGGGTAACAAAGCTGTCCATGTTACAGGCATGCGCTATAGCATACATGCCGCATCCCCACTTATCGGTTTGCTTGTATTTCATCATATCAGTTTCTCAGGTTTCTTGTTAATACATAGCAGATGCGTCTCCAGCCACTCTACGCTGCTTTCCGTAGTGAAGTATACCATAGCATTATGCTTAATATTATTGTCCTCATTCTTAACACAATGGTATACCTGGTAGTAGTGAATCTTATCGAATTTCCCTCCAGCCTGGAATTTGATATGAACCCTCTTCTCAGCATTGGCTTTAGGATCCACCCAGTAGCCATCCCGATATACCCAATACCTTTTCTCCAGAAATTTCGGGGTAAGCTGGGTCCCGTCTTCCATTCTGTTAGCTACGATCTTTCGGGCTTGTTTATATGTCGCTTCCCTGAGGGAGCTGCTTGATTCTTCATCCCTAAAGGCCCACGCAAGAACTAAGCCTGATGCTATTACTACTGCTAATATAATTCCCGCTATTTGCGGCCCGGTTAATTCTGGTGGCATAATCTTAATTATTTGGATTAATTTCATATTCGTATCCCCAGGGCTTCTTACCCCAGAGTTCTGTTAAATGCTTCTTCAGCCATGCCATAGCAGCCTTCTTGCTGTGGCGGTGTTCTTCAGGGACCGTATGAGTCACTGGTAACCGCTTGTAATGGACGCATCGTATTTCTGTTACTCGTATGCTCAAAATAGTCTCCCCGTCTTTTTTCTACCTCCTACTGTCAGCTCCATTGCTTTCTCCGCTATCATGTTAAGCTTAATCAACTCCGCCTCTGTAATGTCAGCAGATACCCTGGCCATAGCTCCACAAGCCAGGTGAACGTGGATATAATTCTTCTCATCCGCCACTGCATGTACCGGCCAGTATTATGAATAACCATAGTGCCACCACGGTAATTAGTAGCACTATGGATGTTTTCTTGCTCGTTTTCATTAGAACGGTAAATCGTCGCTTTCTTCCTCTGCTACTGGTAAATCAGTAGCCTGTGGATTCGCAACCTCCGGGACTGGTGACGGCTCACCTCCAGCCGGAGGACTACCAAGTTGACTAATGCGCAAATAGGCATCCTTGAACTTAGGGGCAATAGTCTTTTCTATCTGCTCTGTCCACATCTTATTAAGACGACTATAATCCTTGTCGTCCCCTTCGCCGTCAATCAGCTTGGAAAACTCGTCATATTTCCACTTCCAAGACAGGGCATCCCCTTCATCTACAGATGTAAATGCGCTAGGATACCCTCCAGTTTCCTTGCTGGCTACTACCTGGATATTTACCTTGCCACCTTCCGGTGCGTTCATCAGGCAATTTAAGATCGCTCGACTCATAGAGTTAAATGGAATTTCAAACTTATATAGATCCTCACCATCTACTAGATGTATGATGTATGTTTGAATCATTTTCTCTCTATGTTCAAATTCATCGAAGCTGAAGTTAGAAATGTACCCGCTCAGGTAGTCTCCGGTAGTCTCCTCTCCATTATCCTTGTAGTGAAATACCGGGGTTTCACCTTTCTTTGTTCCTTTTAGAGAGACGAAGATTGGTAAGTCTCTCTTTTTTGTTCCATGTCCCATAATTGCAATTGTTATTTATTGATTAAAATTCCTAGTACTGTTTCTTCTTTCATTATCAGGTACGTGACTCCTTCCAGTACAATGAAGTTGCCTGTACGTTTAGTAAATTTCACACGCTCCCCAGCCTTGACCTCCTCTATGTCGGTCCCTACTGCTATGGCCAGTCCGTTCTCTGGTGGCTTCTTAGCTTGGTCAGGAATAATAATGCCGCTCTTGGTCTTGAAGTCCGGAATATCCGGAATGATTACAAGCTGGTCCGCAAGCGGAATTATCGGCGTATCTAATTTTTTACTTTTCATTCGTCTCTAAATTCAAAGGTTTGGTCTTTAGGATCAAAGTACACGTTTCTTACCCCTAAGCCTATCCCGGCACCACCCAGGTCTAATTCTTTCATTCTATCCCAGTCATATCCGTAAAGGTCTACTAGGTCCTTTGCCTTGCATAAGAACTCCAATTCGGTCTTGGAGTTCTCTACTTGCCGCTCCAGGCCATCAATGGTTGACTGTATGCTCTGGGCCAGTATGTTATCCCCGTCTCCCTTGAAGAAAACGCGCTTATGCACCCGCTCGAACTTGGCAATCCTCTGGTTTGCTACACGTACCCCCTTGTCCACGGCACTGATGCTTTCGCGCAGAGCATCCTTGAAGGGCTGCAGTAGGTCCATCTTCTCTGGTTCCTCAGCATTTTCCACTATCTGCATGAATACAGCACTTACCAGACCCCTGAACTTCGTTTCGAACACATCCTCTGGTTTGCGGTCGCTACGGTCCCCGTTAGTGTCGAAGCGGCCTTTACGATCTGGGTCCTTCAGTATCTCGTAGGCCTCCTTCATATCCTTGAAATTCTCCTCTGCTTCAGGATCGTCCGGATTCTTGTCAGGGTGCAACTCTTTGGATAAGAGACGATACCGTATCTTCAGCTCTGTTTCAGTGAAGTCTTTCCCGACTCCCATTATTTCGTAAGGATCCCAGATCATGCCGCTTCTTTTTCTTCAGGCTCCTTCTTCATATAATACTCAATGTCAATCTTCTTAATTGCCTTCATATCAGAGGTGAAATAGACCTCTGGGTGCGATTGGCAATATTCAATCACTATCTCTATCCAGGCTGCCTGATTGGACTTGGCCACATGGTCGTTAATGACATGTCTTCCGTATTCCAGATTATCCAGAAATGAGATTACGTCTTCTACTGTTGGTGGTGGTTTAGCCATAGTATCTGATTAAAAAGGAAGATCATCTTCCGAATCGATGTTAACAAACTTAGTTAAGTAATCAATGAATTTGACATATATTTTACCAGTAGCACCATGCCGATTTTTAGCAATTATAAGCAGTGCTTTATGCTTTGAATCCACTTCCCGCTCATTGATCATAACCGTAGCGAATTTTGCGTGGCCTTGCTGAAAATAGTAATATGGCCTATAGATAAACATCACTATATCAGCATCTTGCTCTATTGCTCCGGACTCCCTCAGGTCCGAGAGCTTAGGCTTCATGTCTCCACCACGGGCCTCTACTTCCCTGTTAAGTTGTGATAGTGCAATGATGGGTACATTAAGTTCCTTTGCCAATGATTTAAGTCCACGGCTAATCTCCGATATTTCTTGCTCTCTGTTTCCGCGACTATTAACATTCTTTTTTGTCATGAGCTGGAGATAATCTACTACAATGAGTCCTGGCTTATCCTCTTTGCCGTAAAATAGCCGTTTAGCACGGGACCGTAGCTGATCAATGGAGATAGCGGGAGTATCATCAATGAATAAAAGTTCATTGCGCTTATTGTCATAGTATTCATCTGCTAGGTCCATGACCTTTTGTTCTGCTAGTATATCATGATCACCACTTAGGAATTTATCTGATGGCTGCTTTACTTCTTCTGAAAGGATCCTGGCAATCCACTCTTTACGAGTCATTTCAAGACTGAATACATGAACTGGCTTGCCAGTTTGCTGAACGCATCCCTGAATGCACTTTTTTGTAAATGCTGATTTGCCCATGCCTGGGCGCGCGGCGACAATAATCAAGTGACCTGGTTGCCAACCATTAGTAATTACATCAAGATCATCAAGTTCTGTTGGTACCCCTGAGCGTATTCCTTGTTCTCTATTGGCTCTTGCTTGTGCCATGTGAGTATGGAGTTCATTAAATAATGCCTTGGTTCCAAATTCTGTTGTAGGCATGTTTAAGTTCGTCATAGCGGCTATATCAGCCTGTATTCGGTCTATGAGGTCGAAAACATCCATTTCGTCGCTGTACGCACTTCCTACGGCTTCTGAGGCTATTCTAATAACCTCTCGTTGGAAGTGTTTTTCGAGTAATACATGAGAATGGTGATTTACACTATCGGTGGTTCCTACCATTTCAACAAGTTGGGTAATGTAGTAAGGCCCACCAACACTTTCCTGTTTACCCATCTTTTTTAATTGGTCAAGAACAGTCAGAAAATCTGTTGGCTTTGAATCAGCATAGAGTTGCTGTAGTGCTGTGAATATTAGCTGGTGGGGCTCTTTGTAAAATACCTCAGGAGATAATTTATCCATTACCTCGAATACTGTATGCTTTTCTAGCATGAGTGCTCCCAATACTGCCTTTTCAAGCTCTATTGCCTGGGGTGGTAACTTTCCTATGTGGTGATCGCTTATCATTACATCCGTACTGGAGCCTCAGTGTTTTCTAAGGTTCCATGTTCCTGTTCCCAGCATCTATTGTTAATCCAGGTGCTATAGTTCTTCCAGGGTGCTAAATGAACTCCAGCCATTTTTGCATCTACCTGAGATTTAACTTTCTTCCTATGCTCAACTTCTTTATCAATAGCGGGTTCGATCAGAACAACTACTTCTTTCCAATCTTTATGTTTCTTCTGGTAATTAATAAATTCAGTCTCTACACCCCCCTTACTGCCTGGATATTTCTTGATCGCTGACTGGAAGTTTAAAAACTCTAGGCTGTCCTTATTTATAACTACTTTACCTTTACCTTTACCTTTACCTTTACCTATGGGGCTCAATTGAGCCCCTAAATAGACGTTGGTGTTATCAACTAAATTACCATTATAAATAACTATTTCTCTGGCGAAGAATTTATTAAAGTCTGCCAGGAGTAGGGGATGCTTCATGAGCTCTCTCTTTGCCAGCGAGGAAGAGTAATTCTCGACTATCAAACCGATTAATTTGTCTGATTTTTCACGATTAAATGACTTTAAGCAAGTAGCCATATTATCATAGGAATCACTCCCACCTTTTGATTTTGGAACAATATGGTCCAGCTCATAATTTTTCAGTAAGTCTATTTTCTCACCAGTATATCGACAAATACCGCCGTCTCGAACCCATACCGCTTCCTTTTGTGTCAATGACACCTTTATCAAATGATCAACCTCAGGCAATAATGCTTGCGCCTCTTCAAATTCCGGATGAGATTTTATTATTGATATTATTGATTTATGGGCGTTGTTTAAGGGATTTAACGGAATGTTTTTTTGGTGACTAACAAAATTAGGCAACCAGATAAAATCACCTTTTATCGGAAGTCTATTTAGCCCCTGAATAGCCTTTTCAACGTGTTCCTTTGTTAGGGATGTATGGAAGGAGAAAAGTTCAATATCTAATTCTGTAAATCCAGCCAAGTCGCAGTTGTCTGTTAGGTACATGAAAAGTAGTTTTTCGGCGGCTTTCAGTTTCCTGAACCACTTATCTTTCCATTTGTCCGTTTCGCTGAATCTCTTTGACATTAGCTTAAGTGTTTTTCGCTTATAGAACAATCTGGGTTTATTATTATTCCCTGGGCAATCTTGGCTGCAAAATAATCTAGCAAAGTCATGCCTGGATCAGTTGTTCCTCCGGTTCCTTCTGATTCGAAATAATGTGGAAATGCAGGTGTATTTTTCATTTGACGTTTTTTGTAAATTCTTTATTGAAAAAATTTTAGATTAGATAGCCATGCAGCTTTAATAGCGTTATTTCTTCTGGCTCCCAGTTATTGAGTCTAAGCCTTTTATTTAAAGTCGGTCTTGTTATGTCAAGGTGCTCTGCAACCTTAAACTTTTTGGCACCCTTGCGATCCATGGCTGCTTTTACCTGGTCGCTGATATTTGGCTTATCTGCCATATTACGTTTTTTGTAAATCGTATTGTGCCAAAAAAACCCGGGTGGGGCCGGATTTTTAAGCGGATGTTAAACCTCCGAATTGGAGAATTTCAACGGTGTAAAACTAGAATCGCGCAACCGAATTTCCAAAGAAAAACAATTAACACAACTTTGTTAGTAAGTACCTAGATCATGCATTTGAAAGTAGCAATAATCCGCCCAGCACTATTAATATTCCAGAGGAAAAACGCGCGACGAATTTATTGAACCTTAGCTTGCGTTGGCAGCTCTTGTTGTCCGATTTCAACTCCGAAATGATGGTAGAATTGACCAAATTAATTTTTTCTTCCAGCTCAAAAGCGTCCTTTAAATGGCTCTCAGCGACCTTGCCGCTGTCAATTATGGCATGTAAACTGCCTATTGTGGACTCCAGTGAATCTGTGTACTCGTAGCACTCGTCCAAGTAGTCGTATGTCAAGTTGACCGAATCAACCTGGTCCATAGACATTACTACGGCTGGCTGCCCCAGGTAATCAATTGTGGCCGGTAGTCCTCTTTCTTCTGAGGTTTGCTGACAAAAGCTGCACTGATGCAGAATCAGTAAGCAGAACAATGTCATTACGAATGATCTCATGCTTCTTGTGGACTATTAATTTATCTACTTCTGGCTTGTTTTCAAGGGCCTCCAGGACGCTATCTCTCTGCTCGGATACAACTGTGTAGTTATCCAGTGCTTTCTCTTTTGAGGCCTCCAGGAGCTTCTTTTCAGCTTCTAGCTCCAGGATCCTCTTATTGACTGGTTCCGGCTTCTTATTGCACTGGAGGACAATGACGAATAGCAAGCCAATAAAGACTACTGTTATGATTCTTGCTTGTAGTACTGTCATTTTACTGGTTCTAATGCGTATATCAATCCGTAGTGCGTAAGGGCTGATTCAACTATATCTGCTTCTGACGTATGTTTCCCTCCGACTTCCTTCTTAATGTCCTTCAGTAATTTCTTGTGTTCCGCGGACATTCTGACCTTTAATGTTTCGGTCCTGGGAAACTTCCTTTTAATCTTTCTACCCCTCTGTGCCATCAGGTACGAATTTTGTACCCACAAATATACGAAAACCTATTTAAAACTCTTGTTCAACCGGTCCACTACGACGTGACCATTGTACCCGCAAGCGACGGCAAACCAAGCATAATATCCAGAGTCTCCGTGTACGTGCACATTCAGGATCCCTTCAGTGAACGAATCAGCGTGGTAGAACATGATATAGCTGCTGATACAGGCAATGATGAACTGCAGCACATTCTCTTTCAGGTATATCACATAGGAGAAGGAGGAGTTATGCTTCTTACGAGCTCGTAGCGTATCCACCAGGACCAATAGGACTAGTCCTACCAGTACCCAGACTAGGTTGCCAAGTGTCAGATGTTCTACTTCTGGTTCCATTATGATATTACGAACACGTCAATATTACTCGAGCCAATGTCTCGGACTCTACGGCAGACCTCATATCCTTCACGGGATCCTTCGTCATTGGTGTTACCCTCAACCGTATGAATGGCGGTACCATCCACTTTGGTAATAATTCCTGTATGTACCCAGTCATGTTCGCTCTTTACTATTAAAAATATATCCCCTGGCTTCACCAGCTCGTCTATATTGGACGCTTTGCGCAAATCTGCGTTACGTATCAGTGCGCCATTATCAAGCCCGTGCTCGCCCAGTACATCGCAGCTATAGGTCTTTGGCATGATGTCAGTGAACTTGCGTCCTACCGTAGAATACGCTTGATCTATGATCGTCTGAACGAATCCCATGCACCAGGCCCATTGCTTACCATCATTCCCGCCCATGTACGCGCGTACCCATGGGCCTTCGTTGGATCCCAGTTCTTTAGGGCAACTCAATAGATGCTGGTCCAGGTATTCCAGTATAAGGTCCCGTTCATTACTCATGCTTTCCTCGGTTACCAGGAAGGCTGTATACATAGGCTTGGTAAGTGCTTCCCAGGTAGCCTGGTCCAATCTGCCCAGGTTATCAGTGCAGCCCATTCGCTTCTGCCATTCAGTCAGGGTTCCTTGTGTAGCTGGTCCAAAGTCTCCGTCTCTCAATAGCTGGTAGTTCCAATCAGACAATAGCCATTTCCAGAGATTTAGCCAGGACTGGACCCTTATTACATCTTCTCCTTTATTCCCTCTCATTAGGGGACCGTTGAACTTCAGTTCTTCTTGGTGGTAATTCTTAATCATTGTCATTGGATTGAGTTTTATTAGATTTGGAAAACCAGGCCCAGATGCGCTTCACACCCACGGCCACCGTGATTATTAATACGACTGTATAAATGTACTCATTTAGCTTGGCAATAGGGAAATCATATACAAAGTAGTCAGATACCTTTTTGATAGTGTAGAATGTAAATCCAGTCAGGTATATTGTATATTCTCCTATGTCTCGGGTTGGTAGGTTCATAATCCCACTATTATTTTCCCTCTAGCATATCATAGGCTTGACCCATGACCAGGGTTCCATATACTTTACCTATAAGTTCTTTTACAAGTGTTATCTCCTCTGATTCAAGATCAATCTTGTTATTGGCTTCATGGAACTTTTTGAATAGTTTGTACTTTTTGTATTTATCAGTCTGATCATCAGGAATATTGGATAATAAAGACTGAATGCAAATTTCTTTAAGTTCTAATTTCTTGTTTGGAGTAGGAACCATCTTGGTTACAAGTTCCCCATTTGATTCAGCCAGTTTTCCATCAGGTTTGAGTATACAACATTCTTTTTCAGCGTTTATAACCTTGCCGTCAATATCAATGAACTCTTTGTTTAATTTTATTTCCATTTTTTTATATTTCCGAGGTCCAGGTATACCCCTTATCTGTTAAGTCCGGTTTAATAGCGGTTTTTGAAACCGCATCCGTTTCTGTATCATCCCTGAAATATATGTGGGGTAATCCTTTACCATCCAATGCAGGAATTATTCGCTTGACGGTTTCATTAACCCCATCATAATCTGCTTCCGTTATACTGTCTATTGTCCAGGATAGTTCCATAATTATATTTCTTTAGCTTCCCATCCCACTGTTCCGGTATATGGGGTTTTAAATACAATTCTAAAGCCGGTTATTTTCACCTTTGTTCGATGAGGAACATAGGCTGCTCCACTATCTTCGAGGGTTATATTCACAGAAGGTTTTGTCTTAAAAGGTTTATCAAACACAACCTGGCATATTTTTCGACCACCAAATTCTACAGTTCCAGCCTTTGAATTTTTCCCTATCGCGTAATGTTTAGTTTCTTCCGCCATTATGATAAAATTGTAAAGGTATCTATTTTAACAATAGTTAAAATACTATCATCAGCTTGTTGATGATCCGAATATATTTTGATGTTATCAGAAGTAGCTTTTACCGCTGATGCGCCTGCCACATGATTTGCGCTTAATGTTAAATTCAAATCATCCGTAACCACGCTTGCGGTGAAAGATTCACCAGCGATGGTTATATTATCTCCAACTGATATTTCAGATAAGAATTTTGTCGCGACACCAGTAACGGCTGCGGTTCCGGCTGTTACTGATACCGTACCTGTTAACTCATGATCAATCGTCGTATTTTCCCTTATATTGCAATTACAGGAAAAATCTAACAGTTCCATTATGGTTTTTTGATCGTTTAACCTAGCTGATTGTGAGGACAAAGCGTCTAAATCTGTACGAGAGGTTCCGTCAGGATATACATAATTTTTAACCATTGCCTTTTGATCATCTGTAGAAAGACTTCCCCACTGTGAAATAAAAGTAGAGATAAGCTCGTTTCTCATGTCTTTGTAAGGGATTTTGGCCGATTCATAGTACTTATCAAAATTGTCTGGAAAACTAATGTCGCTGTATCCTGCCGAAACAGTTGCTTCATATTTAAAAGGATCGTTTCCGCTAAGATCGGCCCTTTTCCAATCCAAAACTTCTATACCTGTTACCTGCTCAATATTTCCATCAGCAGTGGCATCTGGAATGGCTTCATTAACCGTTATGTCGGTATCACTTCCGTTCAATACGCTATCAGAGGCAATTGTATAGGTGCCGTCATTTCCAGTTGATCCGGCAATAGTAAAAGTACCGGCAGAAAGAAACAAATGAAGTTTATCTCCTGCAACCGTAAACACTTTACTGCCAGTGTTCACTCCTGTTATGGCGTTTATTATCTTATATGCTGTTAGTAACATATCCTCTATTTTAACTTTGTCTCATTGCGATAAATGACACCACGGCTCCACCAGTATGAACAGTTCCGCTATGATTTCTACCTAAAAATTGAAAACTCGCTATTCCTATATTTGTTATAACTATAAAATGATTTGTAGCATTATTATCGCTTGTCCCAACTACCTTTACGACTGAACCCGCCGGAAAAGCCGTTGGAAAATTAACAGTTTGAAATCCTCCTGAACCATTAATTGTTGCAGAAAATGCCTGGAAAGTTTCATTTGAAATAAATCTTCCATTGGGAATGGTTACTGTATCAATAGTGGCACCAGTGCGGGCTATTTGCAACCAGGTTTCCGAAGCATTATTGGCGTCATTAACAGCCCTGAAGCTGAGATCCCCGCCTCCTGCCAGAAAATCCCATGATTTTTCATTGAGAGCAGCACCTGTTTGGCGAATTTCTATTCCCGGCCCTGTGCTAACTACCCTTAGAGCAGCAGCGGAACCACCTCCTGATGCTGTTCCAGTAATACTATTAAAACTAGGATTGGCACCCGTATGAATGTTTTGTGGCAACGACAACGTAATTGAACCACCGCCATTTGCGATATTAACCTGATTGGTCGTTCCGGTTAATGTTGCTTTAATAAGTGTATTGCCTGTAGTGTTGCCAATAAGCAGTTGGCCATTGGTATATGATGTCTGCCCCGTACCCCCTTTATTAACCGCTATTGTAGTTCCGCTCCATGTACCTGATGCTATTGTGCCCAGTTTGGTTATATTTACGGTTCCCGGCCATGCATTCAGTTTGTCAGCGGTTACGGCAAGGATTGTTCCCGTACCAGCATTCACTTCAGTCTGGTTGGCTAATTCCACCAATCCCTGAACCGTTGTAGAAGCTACTGGAAGTGTAAAAAATTCCAGTGCGGTAGCTCCTGTGTTTACCCTTACACTTTTTCCTCCTTGACTCGCATAGGAAGAAGGGGTATCCGTCATTTCAAGAAAGGTATCCGTTGTAGCAACTTGCGAATCGACGTATGCCTTAATGGATTGTTGTGTCGAAAGAGCGGTAGCACTATTAGAGGCCATATTATCCTCATCTAGTATAGCCGTTACCGTGGCACCTGAAGCAAGTTTAATATTACCTGAAGTAAAAGCACCTCCATCCAAATTAAGCGGAGACGCACTTGTGCCTTGCAATAGACCATAAGAAGTTAAAGCGTCTTTTATATCGGTAGTTGCGCCAGCTCTTGTTACAGGGGAGACTGCGAAAAAACTTAAAGAAAGAGCTGCATCATTGGCAATCTTAACAGCAGACCATCCACCAGCGGCAGCACCCAGAATAATCTGATTACTCGCATTGACGGTAAGGGAATTTACATCTGCGTTGTTAGCCGCATTTCTCCATTTGATAGGAGAGGCGTTTGGAAGCCTTATTGTACCTGTTGCGGCAGGATTGGTTCCTATCTTCACAACCCCTCCGACTGTTATATCTCCTGATGTAATAGTAACACCAGAATTAGTAATTGTAAATACATCTGGCAAAAGGGTAGGATCTGAATTTGCCGGACCAACGGCTACACGGAAGTCTCCGTTTGTTGTACCGGTGCTATAGATTCTTGTAATAAACGCATTCGCGGAATTTCTGAAATAAATATTATGAGAATCAGCATTGTCCGTTCTTTTCAATGTTATAGATGGACACGAAGCAGTAATATCTAGCTCACTAAAAGGAGTTGTTGTGCCAATACCTAACCTGTTATTTACCTCATCATAACCACTTGTTCCAAATAATATTTTACCTTTTGTTGCATGGGCAGTAGAAACAAGCGTAAGATTTTCGCCAGTAGCTGTACCTCCATTGAGTGTTTGCCCTCCTGATCTACCCGGTAAAAGTGCAATTTGACCACCGCCCATTGTTACATTAGGAGATAAATCCATCGTGGGCGTATTGTTTGCTGTTAGTGTAGCAAATGTAACATAGGTTGCTCCGTCTACGTCAAATGCCTGAATGAGTGCGGTGTTTCCGGCTACCTTCTCAGTCTGAATAGCCCCGCCAGTAAGAAATCGGGTATTCCCATCTATCATTATAACCGACTCAACTACCACTCCTGCGTCTAAATCTCTTTCAAAGATACCAGTTGCCAATAACTTTGAGCTTGCACCCATTATTATATCTTGTACATAGACCGTATTATCTATACTAGCAACTAAACCATCACCTCCTAATATTACAGAATTTACAACACCAGTATTATAAGTAGATGATTTAGAGCCGATTATACTAGCCTGCCTATCAGTCGCATCACTAACCACATTTACAGTACTGGCATCCCCAAGAACTATCTCTCCAGCATTAGTAGCGGCTGACAGATTGCCACTCATTGAAATGAGACTATAGCCTATACTCGCTCTAGCAGGATTGATTATTGTAGTAACAGAACTATTTATCTGTATCCCTCCATCTGAACCTCCTCCGAAATTAAAAGCTGAAATAGCAGCACCTCCATTTAGATAAAGAGAAATCTCATCAAAATCTCCTTTTGACCCATAAATCTCACCTCCTGATGTCGCACCAAAACTTCCATCATCAGGACTTATGGTATAGTCAGCAAGGACATTTGCACTTAAGAAGTGGCCAAAGAACATCGATGATGTGGTATTACTATCATCTAAAATCTTAGAATTGGTAGAACTGTCAAATATCAGTGCCGAATCTTTTGCAACAAGTCCATCAATAGTAACTCCCGCATTTAAAGTTTTCTCAACAAGGGTGTCAACAAATATTTTTTGGTTGACATCAACGCTTATATCATTTGGGCCAGATGTATTACCATTAGCAAGTATTTCTTCAAGAGTATCAAATGCTGCGATTAGAGATTCAAATGTAAGAGCTGTAGTACCTATATCAATAGTTCCATCAGTAGTAAGGTTAAATAGCGTATCTGCATTAGTACCCTCAGACACAAAAGCATTGGTATTAACGCCTACCTCTGCATTTTCATCTGCATCTACTGAGCGTGTAAGGATCCATTTTGTACCAGCACTACCTACGCTGGTAACAT
>SDBU01000277.1_pt1 | contig 73297 bp, 61 predicted proteins | sample 2277071 | NCBI WGS metagenome assembly SDBU01 (sample SAMN10397929, study PRJNA504765) | marine sediment metagenome | isolation source: marine sediment core GS08_GC12, 126 cmbsf | place: Arctic Ocean: Gakkel Ridge, Loki's castle | collected 2008 | reverse complement strand
GAGAGAACCTTGGCAAAAACAAAGCCCTCTTCCCTTGCCACTTTCTGGGCAATAGCTGCTTTTCTCACCATATCTCTGGGTTTTGACTCTATAGCTGTAAATACATACGGAATGTGACAGGCAGCCATTATCTGGGTCGTATCCTTGTGCTGGAAGGATTTGCCCCGCTCTCCCGGTCCTACGCCTGAAGTGGACGTCTGATGTCCCAGGGGTGTAGTAAAGGAAAGCTGGGTCCCTGTGTTCATGTAAGCCTGGTTGTCGTACTCAAGGAGGATCATCTTGTGACCCCTTATTGCAGCACCTATGCTCGGGCCTTGCCCTATGTCGTGACCGCCATCTCCGGTTACCATGAGGAAGGTGAAGTCCTCACCGCCTGGAAGCTCACCCCTTTTAACCCGTGTGTGATAAGCCTCCACGAGACCGCTCATGGTAGCGGCGCCGTTCTGGAACAGGTTGTGTATGTACGTGATCCTGTGAGAGCTGAAAGGATAGCCTGTGGTAACGACCATTGCGCATCCTGTGTGGAACAGGACAACAACGTTGCCTTCGATACCTCTCAGGAAGATATTCAGGTTGGGGAAAATTCCGCAGCCGGGGCAAGCGCCGTGGCCGGGCAGCATTCTCTTGGGCACTTCAGCAAGCTTCCTCTTGTTGAATCCCTTGAGGAGCGTATGACCGTCCTTTTCTTCCAGCCTCAGGAGTCCCGGAGACATCCTCTCCTTGCTAAGAGGTTCCAGGATCCTTTCCATAGCAACACCCTCTGTTCCCGGATTGGCACCGTGGTATTCAAATGGAACTGCCACCTTACCGGTCTTTGTGGTTTCAAGGGCCTCCTCGTACATCTCCAGAGCGTCTTCCACAAAGAAGTCAAGACCTCCAAGACCGTAGATCCTGGAAATTACCTTTGTTTTGTTGCTGTCGTCATCTTTCAGCGCAGCCTTGATCTCCATGGCCATATTGCCCTGCCACGCGCCGTAACTGTCCGCCCGGTCACCTACAAGAAGTGATTTGACGTCAGAGAAGATCTCGGTGAGTTCCTTTGCCGGGAAGGGACGAATCACGTTTGCCGTGACAACCCCTACTTTCTTGCCTTCACCACGGAGCTTGTCAACGGCGATCTTGGCAGTATCGTAGGCTGAATTGAGCACGAACAGGGCGGTGTCGGCATCCTTCATACCGTGGGACATGATAAGCGGATAAGTGCGGCCGGACATCTTCCCATACTCGACAAGGATCTTGGGAAGGTGCTTGTAGGCTGCCTTCATGGCAAGATCAAGCTGCTTCTTGTTATTGATCAGATCCGGCTCGTTCATATAAGGACCGATAGTGACAGGATTGTCAGGGTCAAGGGCGTGATTTTCCTGAACCTTGACGCCGAGCCAGTCTCTTATGACCTGTGGATCCTCGAAATAGTGCACCCTTCTCTTCTGATGGCTGGTAAAGAAACCGTCGTAGCTCACCATGACTGGCAGCCTTACTTCAGGATGCTCTCCAAGCTTGACTGCCACTATGTTCATGTCATAGACCATCTGCGGGTCCTTGGCCATGAGCATTATCCAGCCCGTGTTAAGGGCCATCATTATGTCACTGTGATCACCCTTAATATCCAGGGGTCCTGAAACTGAACGGGTAGCGATGTCCAGTACCATTGGGAACCTGCTTCCAGCCTGTACCGGAAGCTGTTCCATGGAAAAGAGAAGTCCGTTGGCAGAAGTGGAGTTAAAAACTCTTGCTCCACCTGCCGTAGCCCCAAAACAGATGCCCGCTGCGCCATGCTCACCGTCCCCGGGGATCATGGTTATATCGTGCATCCCCGCAGCCTTCATGGCATCCAGTTTCTCAGCTACCTGTGTGGAGGGCGTGATCGGATAGTATCCCATCAAGGTGAAATCGATGTGATAGGCGGAGATCGCTGCCATCGCATTTCCATCCTGGAGATCCACCTTCTGGGGATACGGGCCTTTTATTTTCTTTGCAGCTTTTGCAGAACTCATAACCTACTCCTTAGATCAGCTCGTAGTTTTTTAATGTCAACGGTTGATTCCACTTCGGCGGTAAGGGCGTCCGGGGGGCATATATCGACGCAGCGCAAGCAGCCCTTGCAATAATTGTAGTCCACTCCCCTCATGAAGACCATTTCCTTACCCTTCTCATTCAGGTCCTTTTCAAAGACCATGCAGTGGTCGGGACAGGTTAGATCACAGTCGCCGCAGTGAGTACAGAGGTCCTCGTGCCACAGAGGAACGTATCCGACCCTGGAAGCGGCGTGGTTCTTAAGGATCGTGTTACCTGGATTGGTAATGATCCCGCCCATGGGCTCGTTCTCGTAGCCCAGGTCCGGTTTAACCCTGTGAAAGGCGACCTCCGGGTATTTGTCCGAATCGCTTAAGTCGGCTTCTGTACCCTCGGTGAAACCACGGTCGAAGGCCTTCATGTTTCCGTCAACCATGTGTGGATATCGCTTGCCTATTTTTTCCTTGATCAAACCCTTAATAGCCTCGGGATCTATGAACCCGGAGACCTTGGCAATCGCTCCAAGCATGGCTGTGTTTAACGGTATCTTCTCCTCCATGGATATCTTCAGGGCATCGACGCAGTATACCTTGCAACCGGGAAGTTCCAGCTCATCCATGACTTCCTCAGGCGAAAGAGTAGTATTGACAGCCAATACACTGCCCTTGGCAAAGCCCTGTGTAATCGGAACGTTGCCTATCAGCTGCTCGGCAAACACTGCCAGCAGGTGAGGTTTTTCAACAGGCGAGTTGTCTGTAACTTCCTGATTTGTATCGCATAGTCTTACAAAGGATTTGACGGGAGTTCCTTTCTTTTCCGAGCCGTAACTCGCGAAGTTCACACCGTTGAAGCCCATTTTCAGAATACATGCCTCAGCGAGGATCTGACCCGCAAGGTTTGCCCCCATACCACCGATGCTCTCCATCCGGATATCGTAATATCCAAGCTCGTTGGTAATGGGTAGTTTTGGTTCGGCCATTATTTTTCTCCTTCCTCCCGTCGAGTGTTTATTGGAATATCGACAGGATATTATTGCTATCCACGAATGGAATTTACGTCATTAATTACAGTATAGCAGGCTGCACTTCAGATATTTAAGCAGGAAACGGCATCCCGAGGATAAGGATGCCGGACCTGCTTCCAAAAGTCCAAACGCCTATCAAGTGTGTCAAGAAAAGGGCTTTAAACCCCTCTTCAATGCTAAGCTGTAAAGGTAACTATCTATAACAGAGATGGCTTTTCTGTCAAGTATAATGCCGTTTTATTTCTTTGTAATCGAGGCGGATGATTGTATTTGGACCATTTAGATAGGTCAGAGTGCGAAGAGAGTGAGAATGCTTTTCGTCCAGCGTCCAACGTCCAATGTCCAACGTGTAATGATTCAGGATCAAATATAGCCACCGCTTTATGAGGCATTCAAGGTATCAACTTTCAGGTTCCATTTGTATTTATTGATTCCAATCTATACGTTGGACGTGGGACATTGTACGTTAGACTCCGTTCATGGACCGGCTGTTCTTCGATCGTTGTTCTCGCCCCCTATATTGTAACGTTGGACATTGGACGTTGGACATTGGACGATTTCTAACTGGTGGGGAAGGCGGGATTTGAACCCGCACGCTCTTACGAGCCTGAGATTTTAAGTCTCATGTGTCTGCCAGTTCCACCACTCCCCCACTCTAGGACCTGTATTCTGATCTTAAGTTAACTACTGATGAATATGATATTATTTGTTATTCTAGTCAAGCACGGTTCATGGTTATCAGAATTCAGTTGTCAGAAGTCAGAAATCAGAAGTGTTTTGATACGTGGTTATTGTCAATTTGTTACCATGTAATCAACATCAGCATAGATCCTGCACCAGAACCGGAAATTTGTTTATGATTGACTAACTGTTATAAAATATTCATATGAATCAATCAGTTATTACCGATAATCTCAAGAAACACGTTAAGGTACTTGCCGATGATATCGGTAGCAGGAGTCTCGCTGAGCCTGCTTCACTTTCCCGTACCCAGACATACATCGAAGAGCAGTTCGTCTCGCTGGGTTACTCAGTCAGCGTTCAGCCGTTCGAATTATATGGCGTTGAAACAGCAAATATAATCGCGTACCTGGAAAGGTTCAACCCGGAGCACCCCATCCACCTTCTTGGAGCTCACTACGATACTGTAACAGGAACCCCTGGGGCCGATGATAATGCCAGCGCTGTTGCGGTCCTCCTGGAGTGCGCAAGACTCGTAGCCGAAGATGGGACCAGGGGTATAAACACACTCTTTACGGCTTTTTCCGCAGAGGAGCCTCCCGCCTTCGGAACAAGTTTGATGGGTAGCAGGGTATTCGTAAGATCCCTTAAAGAATCCGGGTGGAACATAGACGGAGCTCTCGTGCTTGAGATGGTGGGTTACTATACGGATAAGCCGAAAAGCCAGAAGATCCCTTTCTTCTTGAAGTTAAAGGGGTTTTCGACAACAGGTAATTTCATTTCCATCATCGGCAGCGGAAAATCAAAAAAGCTGGTACAGGAGATCGTTTCGTCAGTGGAGCGCGCTGGTAAAGGACTGCCGGTGGAGAACCTCGTTGTGCCTGGTTCAGGATACCTCATTCCCGAGACGAGGCTTTCCGACAACGCCTCTTTCTGGGATGCCGGTATACCCGCAGTGATGATCACTGACACGTCTTTCTTCAGGAACCCCCACTACCATATGCGGTCTGATACTTCTGATACTCTCAACTATACTTCCATGGCAAAGTTAACTATTGGGTTGACTGATTATTTTCTCTTCAGAACGTAATCTGTACAAGACTCTGGATCCAAGCCTCTGGTATAAACCATTTTTGAACACGTGGGACGTGGGACATTGGACGTTGGACGCGGTAAAAAAAATGCCGATCATATATTGATGATCGGCATTTTATTATCTGGAGGCGCCACCCGGATTCGAACCGGGGATAAAGGCTTTGCAGGCCTCTGCCTTACCACTTGGCGATGGCGCCGTTAGGGTCATGAATATTATTGTCAAATAAGGGTATTGTCAAGATTAGTCGACTGTGATGGCTGAACCGGAATCCAGAATCGTGATGTGTGACGCGTGATGCGTGATTAGTGATTGGTTATTGGTGATTAGTAAAGGCAGGCGTTACGCGCTTAATTCGTCCAAGGTCCAACCACGCCTCTGGCGTGGCAGGCGTCCAATGTCCAACGCAGATTTTGGATCTTGGACTAGGGACCTTGGATTCGAACCAATTGACCTGAATCAATGCTACCATTGCCTATATTGTGCTTTTATTCTATTGGGAGGTATTACCATGGATAACAGTGAACTTGCCCAAAAGCTTAGAACACTCATAGAGGCTGAACGCGCAGGGGTATTCGTTGCCAGAGCGCTTCTCGAGGAGGTTGAAGATCCTGATTACAGGTCTCTTCTGGTGGTGATCCTTGACGGTGAAAGGGACAGCTGCCGCCTACTTGGACGGATGATAATGCGTCTGGGGGAAAATTCCGGGGGTGTTGTAGGTGATTTTCACGAAAAAGTTATGGCTCTTGATGACGATGCTGAGCGCCTGAGATTACTTATAAAGGGGCAGGATTGGGTTGTCAGGAAGGTGGATGAACTCCTCGATGGTGATCTGGAATCCTCTTTCGCAGAAGACCTCGATGAGATGAAAAGGGTCCATGTCGTGAACATCGACCTGTGCAAACAATATCTGGGTAGCCTCACTTGAGAAAATCCTGCATTCTCCTCGTCACGATCTTCCTCTTGTTTTGGGCACCTGCCCTCCACGCTGCTTGTACCACCTGCCACAGCAAGCGTCCTGAAATGGTCAAAATGCACGATGAACTCGCATCAACCGGGCAATCCTGCTTTGCTTGCCATGGCCCGGCTAATAAGCTGAAGGGGAAGAAGATGCCGGTGTCGTTAAAAGAAATAAGGGCTGAGCCGCTGTGTCGTCCATGCCATACTGAACAGTAGTTGAAAGTTGAAGGTTGAAAGTTTCAAGTAATTGAATATCGCACTACATAACCTAAAACTTTAAACTTTAAACTTTCAACTGGCCCCAGGCTTATTTTTTCTTGAATATAAGCCTGGGACCAACGTATTTCATCACCACATCCATAGTATCTCGATATTCAGGTTTGTAGCAGTGTTCCGGGCAGTTTCTGCACTTGGGCTTTGGATCCAGCGGGCATAGATAGCGCATGACGATGGCGTGTTTGAGAAGCTTCGCGCACTCATCGCAAAGTTCCCTACCCTCCTCCAGCTGTAGCGGTACTTTGGGGTAATCGAAAACGAAGGTGGTTTTAGATAAACCTTTGTGATTGCCACTGCAGTACATGTGAACAAAATCCAGGAGCTTTTCAGAATCTCCTTGTACTTCTGGATCCACATGACCTTTTTCGTTTATCAATTCCATACTTCTTTAATTATATCGTTTCTCCCGATTGTGCCTTGATCATGGTCAATTGGTATCAGTTGATAGTTTGCACTTAAACCCAAGCCCAGGTTTTCCTCTGTGCTCTCTGTGAACTCTGTGGTTAAATCCAAGCTCTGGAATTTCTCCGTGTCCTCCGTGCCTCCGTGGTAAAACCCAACGCTTTCCTCTGTGTTCTCTGTGACTCTGTGGTGAAAAAAGACTAAAGCGCAAACCGCTCCAGCGCCTCAACATCCAGCACACGAAGCACTCCCTGCGAGACTTCCTCTACAATTCCGTCATCCTTGAGGCGTGTCAGAGTCCTGGAGAATGTCTCAACGGCCATTCCGAGGCTGGTCGCTGCCTGACCCTTCCCGACTGGAAGCTCAACCGTGCCGGTCTCCCGATCCATATTTTCAGCAAGGAGCCGGCACAATCGTGATGTGGCGTCCATGAGGGACAACTCCTCCACTTTACGTGTCAGCATATGCAGATAATGGGCAAGATGAGCTACAAGGTTTGCAGCAAGGTCACTGACAGATCCCAACAGTTTTGTAAATTCATCATTGGGAATGAACAGCAGCTCCGAGTCTTCAAGAGCCTCTGCGAAGGCTGGGTACTTCTTGTCAATATATATCGCTGCCTCTGCAAAGGAGCTTCCGGAAAGGACAAAGTGCAGTATCTGCTCCTTACCATCCTGACTGATCTTAATGAGCTTGATTTTGCCCTTAACAAGCAGGAAAAAACCTAAAGCTGGTTCTCCCTCCCTAAAAAGCATCTCCTTGCGCTTCACCCTCCTGGGCCGGGCCATCCTGGCGAGCATGATGAGATGATCTTCCGACAGTCCCGAGAAGATGGGAAAGCCTGCAATCGTCTCGGATCTTTCTTTTAAGGTCGCATTATCCATTATAGGGTCGTAAAAAGTCCATCCATGGCTTTTTACTCCGCGGAAAGCGAAAAGTGTCATTTTCACTTTCCTCACAGATCAATGACTTGCGGTGCAAGTCATCGATCTGGGCGCCCCTTAATGGGCGCGTTGATGACTTTTTATAAAGTCATCAACCATGAGCTCTTCCAATCGCGTACGCGGAGCAACTGGGGTCGGACCTCAGATTCTCAGGTTTTCCGAAAAGCTTGTATTCTTTAGCTGAGGATCTGATATCTGACTCCGATATAACAACAAAAAAAGGACTTCCTCAAGGAAGTCCTTACATACAAATGGAGCGGGAAACGGGATTTGAACCCGCGACATCCACGTTGGCAACGTGGCGCTCTACCACTGAGCTACTCCCGCTTAAGGGGCACATATATAGCAAAAGATCAGTTTGACTTCAAGGAGTTTGTGGATTCCGCTGTGCGAAATAACCTCAAACTCCAGTCCAACGCTCATTGTGCAGATCCCGAATCCTGTTGCTTGCCTGCTTCTTTTACATATCCACTGAAATAAACGTACCCTGACCACATGGTAAGGGCGAAAGCCGCAATGAGCAGAATATATCCCAACTTACCAAAAGGTATGCCCAGTAATGGGAAGTTCACCATGAGACCTATTACCGCCAGGACCTGGATCGTTGTCTTGAGCTTCCCAGGAAAATTCGCTGAAATCACTATGCCGCGGGTACTTGCGTAGGCTCTAAGACCAGAAACCGCAAACTCCCTTGAAATGATCAACGCAACTATCCAGGCGGGCGCTCTTTGAAGGTGAACGAGCATTATCATTGCTGTAGCTATGAGCATCTTGTCAGCGATAGGGTCTATGAGTTTTCCGAACTCGCTTACCTGATTAGTCTTTCTGGCAAAATAACCATCAAGAATATCTGTTATTGCAGCTGCGGAAAACACAATAGCTGCTGCGATACCGAAGGCTCTTCCGGGATGGATAGTTAGCAGAATAACGGCTGGCAATGCCGCAATTCTGCCAAGAGTAAGCCAGTTTGGGAGAGTGTTGAGTCTTTTCACTTGCAGTTTTATACCTTTTTTATCATAGAGCGTTTTGAAGGCTCATGTACCATGCTGTGTGGTTTGTATCTTTTTTATTCGCTTTGAGCAGTGAGCTTTGTGCAGTGGGCTTCGGGTTATAAGTAAATCATAATTAACAATTAATTATTCACCGAAGCTCATGGCTCAGAGCCCACAGCCCATGGCCCACAGCTCGCAGCCCAACGCCCAGAGCCCAATGCCAGTATTTAATCCCCTCTACCTGAGTACACATGGTACCGTCTCATCACCTTTTTGACATACCGCTCTGTCTGGGGAAAAGGCGGAATGCTACCGTATCGTATAACGGAACTGGAACCTGCGTTATAGGCCGCCAGGGCCAATGGAAGATCCCCTGAAAAACGTTTCATAAGGCCTTTGAGGTACCTTGCGCCGGCCATTACATTCTGCTTCGGGTCCCAGGGGTTCTTGACTCCAAGGTAATCCATCGTCTCTGGCATAAGCTGCATCAGGCCTCTTGCGCCTGCACTTGATATAGCATAGCGGTTATAGTCAGATTCGATCTCGATGACAGCCCTCAGTAATGGTTCTTCGAGTTCGTAGAGTGTTGACGCTTCCAGTACCAGGCTGCGATAGGGATAGTATCCCCTGGAAATTTGGAACGTTTTACCTGGCCGCTCCCTTAAATAAACCTTGAATCCATCGTGTCTGGGGTAATCGGTAAAATATACAGTTCCGGTTTCATCTATATAACGGTAAATATCAGCCTTTACCTGTATCGGGCATACCAGCACGAAAAGGACCAGAAGCAATAAAAGTCTTTTGCAGCTCATTGTAAATAGTCGCATTTTGTAGTCTGTCACTTCTGCTCCACTGGTAAAAAGCCATGGATGGACTTTTACGACCCAAACAACTTTGTCTGTCCAAAACCTGCGATCAGTCTAAATCGCTTGTAATATGGGAAATATCTGGCACATTTGTCAAGTACCCTTTTACTGATTCTTGTAACGACGTGACGTCTGGGGTATTGTTCAGCAAGGTCCCGGATTACAATTAACACTGCTCAAATGACCGATTTACTTACACCTAATAGTATCAACGCGACCATTGAGGGCGCCCAAATCGATGACTTGCGTTGCAAGTTATTGATTTGTGAGGGAAGTGAAAATGACACTTTTCACTTCCCGTGGAGTAAAAAGCCACGGATGGACTTTTTGCGACCCTATAAAAATAAAGGTTCATTATGCCGCCTATAGTACTCTTTGTCGGATTATCCGGTACTGGAAAGACAACACTTGTGGAAGGTGTGATCCAGTGTCTGAAAAACAGGGGGTACACAGTTGCTGCCTTGAAGCATTCACGCCATGAGATCAACACTGATAGTGAAGGGACGGACTCGTGGCGTTTTTCCAATGCGGGAGCTGATATCTCTCTCCTGTCCTCATCGGAGACCCTCTGTTTTACAGGAAGGATGGACAGCGAAATGGAACCTGAAGAACTTGCCTCTCTTTACGCCAGGAATATGGACATAATGCTGGCTGAGGGCTACAAGGACGGCACCCATCCCAAAATAGAGGTCCACAGATCACAAATGGGCAATGATCTCCTTTGCAGGGGCCAGGAGAACGATCCTCTGCTTATCGCAGTTGTATCCGATGCAAACCTTGAGATCGATGTGCCGGTCTTTGATCTGGATGATATTGATGGAGTATGCGATTTTATCGAGAGTAAATTCCTAAAATAACTAATTTTCAAAACACAGCATTCAGGAAATAATCCCAGTCAAGATCCTAACGCAGAGGGCCGCAAGCCGCCCACTCGGACGGATCACCCTTCGACAAGCTCAGGACAGGTAGGGGGCCACATCTAAAAACCTGGGCTTTGGTTTTATCTGAAGAGATAAGAGCCTGTAACGCAGTGCAGCCACTTGCAGGCTGCTCCGCAGGGAGGGCTAGTCAGCCCTTAGCGCAGGGGGCCGCAGAGTAAAACCTGGGCTTGGGTTTTATGTGGAGAGATAAGAGCTCTTAACGCAGAATGACTAAGGAAAACAACTTGTTTGGGCTTCAATTACAATCGCAATTACAAACTATTTTTTTATTTTTGTTGTTTACCAGAAAAAGCTTTTTTGCTTGTGGGTTTCCCCCGCGGCCCCCTGCGGTCCGACCGGATGGGCGGCCTGCGGCCCCCTGCGTTAAAGCTTTTATCGCACTTTAATGCTCTAATCTTCTCTACCCAACGCTCTTTTCACATTAGCCGCCACAGTCTTATTAAAACCCTTCAGGGCGGCCATTTCTTTTACCGAGGCATTCCTTATCTCATTCATCGACCGGAAATGGGTCATTAGAATCCTCCGTCTGGCGGGTCCTATTCCCCTGATACCATCCAGCAGGCTGAGGAGGTCATCCTTCCCCCTCTTCCTTCTGTGACCTGTCAGGGCAAAACGGTGTGCTTCGTCCCGCAGCTGCTGCAGGACATGAAATGCCTTTGAATAGACCGGAAGTTTCTTCGGATTTGCCCTTCCCGGCAGGTAGATCTCGTCTCTGTTACTCCCTTGGCCGCTTTTCCCCACGCTCCTGGCTTTGGAGATCGACGCGAGTTCCAATCCTTCGATGCCCAGGGACTTTACAATTTCCATCCCCCTCGAAAGTTGCCCTTTTCCGCCATCAAGGAGGAGGAGATCAGGAACCGGCATCTGATCAGCCAGCGTCCCTGAATACCGACGCCTGATAACTTCCGCAATGGCTCCGTAGTCGTCACCTGGCTCTGCTTCTTTAATGGTAAAAAGTCTGTAGCCGTCCTTGTCCAGGATGCCGGCCTTCCAGGTAACCACGCTACCGTACGATTGGCGTCCGGAAGTGTGGGAAATATCCAGACACTCGATAGTTTCCGGCGGTTTGGACAGGTTGAGCGCCTTTGCGATCTCACCAGAAAGTGCCCTGTAATCCCGATACCTTACTCTGGCTGCCCTGAGGCCTGCATGAGCGTTCTCATTTGCGAGATTAACAAGCCTGAGACCCTTCCCTCGCGTCGGCTGCCGCATCTTGACGGATCTTCCTGCATAATCCGAAAGATACTCCTCGTAGGCGGGTCTGAATTCAAGCTCAACAGGATAGAATATGCGAGGTGGCACACTCTCTTTCTGACGATAGTGAGATGACAAGAATGCCTCCACAGCCTCCCTTGCCATGAATTTACCTGTGAGGATCTTCTCACTTCTACCCATGATAAGCCCGGATCGGATATACAGGCACTCCAGCACAGAAAGATCCTTTGAGGCAGCATACCCTATAACATCGATATCATCGTTAGGATCGCCTACAGCCTTCTGCTCCTCAAGTACTGTTTTTATTGCCGCAATACGGTCTCTCAGAAGTGCCGCCTCCTCGAATCTGAGTTCAGCAGACAGAGCATTCATCATGGATTCAAACTCCGACAAGACTTTTTTTCCCTTTCCTCTCAGAAATGATACTAATTTATCGATGCTTTCTTTGTAGTCTTCTTTTGAGATATGTCCACAGCATGGTCCGGGGCACTTCCCTATCTGATAGTCGAGGCATGGCCTTCCCTTTGGACCACGTCCGCCAGGTTCATTTCCCGAGCATCGCCTTAACTGAAATGCCCTGTGGAGGTAGTTCAGGGTCTTGCGAGCCGAACCTACATCAGTAAATGGTCCAAAATACAGGCTCCCATCCTTTTTGAGGTTCCTGCTGATCTCCAGTCTCGGGAAGTATTCCTGAACGGTCAGGCGGAAATATGGATAACTCTTGTCATCCTTGAGATCCACGTTGAATCGGGGACGGAACCGCCTGATCATGGTTCTCTCAAGGAGCAGGGCTTCCTTTTCGGTGTCGGTCACGATGGTTTCAACCGATTGGATAGCGGAGACCAGCATCGCTGTTCTGCTTTCAAGCTTCCTCTGGAAGTATTGACGCACCCTCTTTTTCAGATTCTTGGCCTTGCCCGCGTATAAGACCTCATCGGAGTCATCCCTGAAGAGGTATACTCCAGGAGAGGCCGGCAGCTGGGCCAGCATCTCAGCTCTTTTTCTTCCCATGACGCCTCTTTTTCCTTCTGGCCTTGCGTGAGACCTCTCTGACCGGCGCTCCCAACGATATCATCCGATCCTGAAGCTGCGTTATCCGGTCCCTTATTTCAGCAGCTTTTTCAAACTCAAGCAGCTCGGCAGCTTCCAGCATTTCCTTTTGCAGTGAGTTGATCGTCTGGTCAAGGTCATTGAACGGTACATCATCTTCTCCGGTGGAAACCGTAAAATAGTCCGACTCCTCTATGGAGGAAAGTATATCGTGGATTTGGCTTTTTACGGACTCCGGTGTGATGTTGTGCTCAGCGTTATACCTCTCCTGAACTACCCTTCTCCGGTGCGTCTCAGCAAGAGCTCTTTTGATAGACCCGGTCATCACATCTGCATATAGAATTGCCCTTGCGCTGACATTCCTCGCTGCCCTTCCTATGGTCTGTATCAGTGATGTCTCTGATCTCAGGAAACCCTCCCTGTCGGCATCCAGTATCGCCACAAGGGAGACTTCCGGCAGGTCCAGCCCCTCCCTCAGCAGGTTAATCCCCACGAGGACATCGAACAGGCCCTTTCTCAGATCCCTTATTATCTGAACCCTCTCCAGAGTATTGATCTCGGAGTGAAGATATTTTACCCTTATTCCGAGGTCGTCGAGATAATCTGTCAGGTCCTCAGCCATCCTTTTTGTCAGGGTCGTTACCATTACCCTGTTTCCAGACGAAACCACCGTCTTGATCTCGGCGAAGAGGTCATCGATCTGGTTGGTGGCAGCCCTCACCTCTACAGCCGGGTCGATAAGGCCTGTTGGTCTTATTACCTGTTCCACAATCTCACCACCGGTTTTTTCCAATTCGTAGGGACCGGGTGTGGCAGAGACATAGATCCTGGGTCTGCTTACAGATTCAAACTCAGCAAAAGTCAGGGGCCGGTTGTCGAAGGCCGATGGCAAGCGGAATCCGTATTCCACCAGGTTCATTTTTCTGGACCGATCTCCATTATACATGGCCCTGACCTGAGGAATTGTCTGATGACTCTCATCAAGGATGATAAGAGCGTCTTCGGGAAGATAATCAATGAGGGTAGGAGGAGACTCCCCTTCAGCCCTCCCCGTTAGATGCCTTGAGTAATTTTCTATCCCCTTACAGTACCCCACGAGCTGCATCATTTCGATATCGAAGGCCGTACGTTCCGCTATCCGCTGAGCTTCGATCAACCGGCTGCTCTTCTTGAAATAATCCACCCTTTCGTCGAGTTCCTCCCTGATAGACACAACTGCCCTCTCCATCAGATCCTGTGGTATTACATAGTGGCTGGCAGGAAATATGCTCACTTCATCAACTTCTTTTGTGGATTTCAGGGTAAGGGGATCCAGAAATGACAGGCGCTCTATCTCCTCGTCGAGGAGCTCTATCCTGAGGGCATTCTGCTCGTAGGCGGGAAAGAGATCCACGACATCTCCCCGGACACGGAAACTGCCGCGGTGAAAATCGATATCGTTCCTTTCGTACCTCATATCCACCAGTTTCCTGAGAATATCACTTCTTCCGATCTTATCCCCGGTTCTGAAACCAACCAGCATATCCCTGTACATTTCAGGAGAGCCAAGGCCGAAAATGCATGATACAGACGCTACAACCAGAACATCTCTCCTGGTCAGCAGAGAGCGGGTTGCCGAGTGCCTCAGTCTGTCGATAGTCTCATTTATGGAGCTGTCCTTCTCTATGAAGGTATCTGTTTGAGGAAGATAGGCTTCCGGCTGGTAATAGTCGTAGTAGGATACGAAGTACTCGACTGCGTTCTCAGGGAAAAAACTAGTGAACTCCTGGTAGAGTTGCGCAGCCAGGGTCTTGTTGTGGACGATCACGAGAACCGGCCTTTTGAGCCTGGCTATTGTGTTTGCAAGCGTAAAGGTCTTGCCGGAACCTGTGACACCAAGAAGAACCTGATGCTCCTTGTTATCTCTGAGTCCGTCTACGAGGGATTCTATTGCCTGCGGTTGGTCGCCCCTGGGGGAGAATTCAGATACGAGTTTAAATTCCAAGTTTTTACCTGCTTTTAGCTATGGTCTTTAAAAAGTATTCCAGGTTTCAAGATTTTTACCACAGAGTTCACAGAGAGCACAGAGTTTACGGGTATCGGGGTATGAGGGTAACGGGGTATCGGCGTAAGGAAATTACTAGAAACTAGAACCCCGAAACTGAAAACTCTGGCCAAAGGCTAGCGTCATTGCGAGGAAGACAGTGACGAAGCAATCTTGTGGTTTTTTTGCTGGATCCAGGATTTTAGATCTTGAATCATTAAATATAAACCAACTCAAGTTTTTCTGCGGCCCCCTGCGGTCCGCCCGTATGGGCGGCCTGCGGCCCTCTGCGTTAAAGCTTTTCCTGGTTTCTTTAATTTCCAATCTCTAATTTCTATCAAGTAACAACTAATCTTATTCTCCCAGAATTACAATAACGCTTCCATCATCAAACCCGGCTGCGACATCGTGTTTCCCATCTCCGTTGAAATCCCCGGGAGCTATATTGGTTGAAAGCACCCGGTTGCCGCTGTATATCTCCCATATTCTGAACCTGTTTTTTTCCAGTGAAAAGAGGTTTATGCTTTTCCGGTCCGCACTTGGCGCCAGGAGTTCCAGACTCCCATCTGAATCGAAATCACCAATAAGGGCAGTTTCTATAGTTCTCGTTCCAGGGATCTGGATTGAGATGGAATTTTCTGCTTTTATTCGAGTATTAGCAAGGTCAGTTCTGGAGACTTCAAGGGTTCCGCTGCTATCCGGATTAGTTACATAGAGTATTGATTTCCGGTCCGAATCACCCAGGACACCTACGCCCAATGGCTGAACCCAATCAGTACTCTTCGAGGCAGGTCCTCTTCTTATTTCACGTATCCTTTCCGAGATGTAGTAGAAGGACCAAAGCTTTGTACCATTACCATCCTCAGTAACCGGAACTATGATTTCAAGGCCTTCTTCATCTGAAATGTCGGCCAGAAGGGGTGTGTGATCCTCAAAGACCAGGTCTCCCGTTAGTTTGAATTCGTCCTCGAGGTTAACGGACTTTCCGTCCCAGGAAAATACAGCAAGGCCCCCGGCTTCTATATTGTCGCCTAGACGGGTGTACTCGAATTCCGACGTCGGCCGAGTCAGAGCGACTGCTTCGTTCGTTTTATCCCCGTTCAAGTCACCTACGACAATACGGGCATCAGGAAGCAGAGTTGTCCTCTTCTCGGTTCTGGTTACGTTCCTGTTCGTTATCACAGTGAATCGTCCGTTTTCGTCAACAGCAAGTATTTCTATCTCACCATCACCGTCAAGATCTGCCACCGTAGGATACGTGAGTTTTGAGAAGCCATCAGCTATCGGCCTCTTGCGACCATTTTCGGGAGTTATAAGAACCATATCACCCCTGTCGTCGATACAGAGAATGCCACGGCCAAATCTGTCTGACTCCTTGTTCAGGATCACCGGCGGAGAATCGGGGGAGAGACCATCGCTGGTTGAAACCGTTCTAATGCTGTTTTTTGAAAAAGAAAGGTATCTAAGGGTGCCATCATCAAAAAGAACCACCAGATCATCCTTGCCATCGTTACCGAAGGCGCCAGGCACGATCCATTTTGGTGTATCACTGAAACGGTCCCTTTTTGTTTGTCCTTTCGTCAGATCACCTTCAAATTCGATGACGGGATTTGCCGTCAGTGGACCCATTACACTGTGCCACTCAAGAACCACAGGCTCATCGAGAGAGAGGGTAAATGCGTTAAGAGGAGATACCGTGGCGTAATAAGCTAATAAAGTGACCGCTGTAAATGCAAATATCCTCTTCATAAATGCCTCACATGTTAATTGTTTACAGGCTTTGGGCTTTGAGCTATGGGCTATGAGCTTCAGTTGAATACTGTGCGTAATGTACTTTACTACGATTGTAAATGCTGTTTCATTACAAAAATTGTGAAAATATTATGGGAATGGGAGTTGTAATCGTTTAACTGTTTTGCGAAGCCCACTGCTCAAAGCACACAGCCCTTGCACTTTCTTGAAGCCCAACGCCCATTGCCCAGAGCCCAAGGCCATTTGACTATTCTCCCAAATACGCTTCCTTCACTCTCGGATTATCAAGAAGAGCATCCGCCCTGTCTTCCAATACAACCTTTCCTGTCTCAATGACGTAGCCTCTGTTGGCTATATTAAGAGCCATGAAGGCGTTCTGTTCAACAAGCAGTATAGTTGTCCCCTGCTGATTTATCTCCCTGATCACCTCGAAGATCTTCTCAACTATAATGGGAGCGAGTCCCAATGACGGTTCATCCAGGAGGAGTAGCTTCGGTCGTGCCATCAGGGCCCTGCCGATTGCAAGCATCTGCTGTTCGCCGCCGGACAGGGTTCCACCGTCCTGCCCTCTCCTTTCGGCCAGGACAGGGAAGAGTTCATAAACCCCGTCCAGATCATCGTCTATCTCGGACTTGTTTTTCCGGAGGTAAGAACCCATCATCAGATTTTCCCTTATCGTCAGGTCGGGGAAGATCCTTCTTCCCTCAGGAACCTGGGATATCCCTCGCTGAACTATCCTGTCTGCCGGGATCCCGGTGATCTCCTCACTGTCGAATAATATATGTCCTTCTTTCGTCGGATAGACACCTGATATTGACATCAGTGTTGTAGATTTACCGGCTCCATTGGCACCAATGAGGGTTACTATCTGTCCTTCACTTACATTGAAGGACACACCCTTCAGGGCCTGGATCGAACCGTAGTATGTGTGGATGTCGTTTACCTGTAACATTTATGATTTACCTGGTTTCGGGTCCAGAGTTTCGAGTCTCGGGTTAAAAATAACCACTTGAGACTAGAAACTGAGATTAAAAAACGATTACGAAACATGTGCTTTATTCTAAATATATTATTTCTTAGAATAGTTTTTCCAACTCAAGACCCGAAACTCGAGACTCGAAACATTTATTATTGGGCAGCGTAAGCTGATCCAAGGTACGCTTCAACAACCCTTGGATCGTTTCTGATCGTCTCCGGATCCCCCTCTGCTATCTTACGACCGTGATCCAGGACCAGGATCCGCTCAGAGATCTTCATGATCACTTTCATGTCGTGCTCTATGAGAAGTACAGATATACCGCTTTCCCTGATCTTCCCCACAAGTTTTATGAGGGAATCTGTCTCTTGAGGGTTCATCCCTGCGGCAGGCTCATCAAGAAGAAGAAGGACCGGTTCAGTTGCAAGAGCCCTTGCTATCTCAAGTCTTCGCTGCTCGCCATATGGAAGGCTGGAGGCTATGAAACCAGCCTTCCAGTCGAGACCGACGAATTGAAGTGCTTCCATTGCTTTCTGAGTGGTTTCGTCCTCCTCCTGGCGTTGAGATTTAAGCCGTAATACAATGGAGAAGAAATTGCTCACTGTACGGCAGTGCCGTCCCAGCTTGACATTATCCAGTACGCTGAGATTGGGAAAGAGCCTGATATTCTGAAACGTCCTGGCCATCCCCAATTTTGTAATGGTATCCGGCCTTACAAAGATACCGAAGAGCGTCTTGACGTCCGATCTGTTCAGTATTACAAAGAAGTAGGCCGGATATGAGATCATAACCAGAGCCATGGGGATCATAAGGTATTCAAGTTTTATAAGTCCGAAGAACATTCTATCAGAATACAGCTCGCCGAACTTTATCATCCAGAATGAGGCAAAGACCGTATCCAATACGGCGAAAAGCAGGGTTACTCCGCGTGTCCAGGGGACAGCTTTTCGGAGCTGTGCTCCCATAAACAGCCTGAAGGCCCCTATGCTGAACATGGCTATGGAGAACTCCATGGGAAATTCCACACCCGGGACGTAGATGCCAAGCATAAGAAAAGTCCACAGGGCGGAAAGGACCATAAAGAAATAACTCATCTTTGAAAGCTGGTCCAGGAGGCTTACCATCGGAGGGGGCACCAGGTCAGAACCACTGAAACTGATCGTGCCCGTTGTTGGCATGGTTATCCCGGTCAGACAGTTAAACAGTGTCGTCTTGCCGGCGCCGTTTGGGCCGATCAGGCCGACTATCTCATCCTTGCCCACTCTCAGATCCACTCCCTCAAGAGCCGCCAGGCCGCCAAAAACCTTCCCCAGGTTCACTCCCTCCAGCAGAATCCCTTCTCCTTGGGCAGCAGGGTCATTTCCGACAGGGATGCTGTCTATTTTTTCTTTTTTCATAATTGTATGGGTCGCAAAAAGTCCGTAAGCGGCTTTTCACTCCACGGAAAGGGAAAAACGTCGTTTTCCCTTCCCTCACGAATCCATAACTCACGTTGCAGGTTATGGATTCGGGCGCCCACGCTCGGGCGCGATGATAATACGCAAGTCATCAACCTTATATCCACTTCTATTTAGTCCTCTTCTCGTAGAGGGACTCTTCCTCAACTTCCCGGATATGTTCATCAGGGTGCATCTCACCCTTGACCCTGGCGATCGGCAACAGGCCCTCTGGACGATATCTCATCATCAACACCAGGAGAAGTCCGAATAGCAGATACCTTGCCTGAACCAGGTTCTGCCCAAACTCCACTGTCAAGTTCATCCCGAGTGAATTGAGCCACTTGGGTATGTTAAGGAGTACGGCTCTGAGAATCTCAGTCATCGGTATGAGCACTGCCGCCCCAAGCATTGTTCCTTTTATGCTGCCCATCCCGCCGAAAACGATTAAACATAAAACCAGGATCGATTCCCAGAACTTGAACATGTCCGGATGTATGAAGAGGAACCACTTCGCGAAAAACGCGCCCCCGAAGGCCCCGATAGATGCACTTGTTGCAAATGCAATGACCTTGTAGTTGATAATGTTGATACCCACACATTCCGCGGCTATCTCATCTTCCCTGATGGCAAACCAGGCACGTCCCAGCCGTGAGTCCTCTATTCTGCGGACAACAAACAGGACCAGGAACAGCATGGCCAGTACCAGATAATAATACTCCCATTGCTTTCTAATAACGTGACCCAGGATTGAAGGAGGATTTATTCCAGGAAGTCCCATGGGCCCACGTGTAAGCCAGAGCTCGTTCCTGATCACCAGAACCACAAGCTCGGAAAACCCGAAGGTAACTATAGCGAAATAATCACCCGTAAGCCTGAGGGTTGGAGCGCCAAGTAATATTCCCCATAAAGCACCGTTTAACGCTGCAAGAGGAAGGATCACCCAGAAGGAAAGATCGTAATGTAAAGTCAACAGACCTGCTGTGTAGGCTCCTATGCCGTAAAATCCCACGTAACCGAGATCAAGCAGTCCTGTAAAGCCCGGGACGATGTTCAGTCCCAGAGCAAGGATCATATAGAGTATTGTGAGAGTAAGTATTCTCTGGATGTACAGTGATGAGTCACCCAGAGGGTATATCGGAACTGAGATGACCAGCGCAAAGAGAACAAGGTAGAGCGTGAGTTTCCCACCGGGAATTTTCTCTATGAAGCCGGATATCCCCTTAGATTCCATATCATACTTTCTGTAAAGTTGATTTTCCCATTAGGCCAGAGGGTTTGAAAATAATAACCAGTATCATCACCGCATAGGCGATCCCGTCCCTGTAGGCAGAGGAGATATAACCGGCCCCCATTACCTCTGCCATGCCCAGGATACCACCACCAAGCATTGCTCCCGGTACTGATCCAATACCACCTAAAACAGCGGCCGCGAAGGCTTTAATACCGGCAATGTAACCCATTGTAGGCCATATGGCATTGTAGTACATGCCGACAAGCATGCCTGCCACGCCGCCCATTGCCGATCCAATGGCGAAGGTGAAAGATATGACCCTGTTTACATTTATACCCATTAAAGATGCGGTAACCTTGTCCTGGGCAATAGCCCTCATGGCAGTGCCGATCCTGGTGTAATGAATGATCGTATGCAGGGCTGCCATCATTCCAAAGGCCACAACCAGGATGAACACCTGAAGCCATGAGATGACGATCTCACCCATGGTCACGGCAGGATATGAAAATATTCGGGGTAGAGCTGCTGCTGGAAATGCCTTTATCTGGGATCCCCAGATAATAAGAGCGAGGTTTTGAAGAAAAAGGGACATTCCAATGGCAGTGATCAGAGCTGCAAGTCGTGGAGCCTGCCTCAAGGGCCTGTATGCTACAACATCCAGGAGCATTCCCAGTATGGCACACATAACGATCGTTACGGGAAATGCGACCCAGAAATTCATTCCCATGGATGAAACCATGGTGAAAGACAGGAAAGCTCCCATCATGTAGACCTCGCCGTGGGCGAAGTTAATAAGCTGGATAACACCGTATACCATCGTATAGCCAACTGCTATCAGGGCATAGACCGAGCCCAGGGTAATTCCGTTTACCAGCTGCTGCCCGAATAATGAAAAGTCGCCTAGAAACGATTCGAACAAGTTTTTCCTTTAACGATCCAAGGTCTAAAACCCAAAATCCAAGATCGTGAAAGAACAAAACAGTCTTTCGGTTATCGACTCAGGATCTTGGACATTGGATCTGAAAGTGAAAAAAAATGGACAGGCGAGCGATGCGACACCACCCACCTGTCCAGGGATCAACGCACTAAATGGTTCACCTATAATTCAGAGAACCTACTCAGTTAGCTGCTTCTCGGCACTTACCCACTTTCCACCCTTGATGGTCTTGATGAAAGCAGGCTTCAGGCAGTCACCATTCTCATCAAAGTAGGTGGCACCGGTTACTCCCATGTACGCCTTCTCAGGAGTGTTCAGACTTGCAAGATAGTCACGGATCTTCACGCGATCCTCGCCGGCGTTAGCGATTGCGTCAGCTGCCATTCTCACAGCGTCATAAGTGTTGGCTGCAAACCAGTTGGGCTCCTTGTCATACTTGGCAGTGTAGGCTTTGATGAACGACTGAGCGTCAGGTCCGGCTCTGTCGGGAAGGAACGGGCTGGTCACGAAGAGGCCTTCAGCAGCAGGATTCTCCAGCAGGAGATTGTCATCCAGACCGTCAGCGCCGAAATAGTCAACCTTTATTCCGAGCTTGGCTGCCTGCGCGACTATAAGTGTAGCCTGAGGCGCATAGCCTGGAATGAAAATGGCGTCAGGCTTCATTGCGCGGAACTTGGTAAGAGTCGATGTGAAGTCAGTGGTGTCCGACGTGTAAGATTCCTGACCCACGATATTTATACCCTGATTAGCGGCTTCGGCAACAAAGGCATCCTTGAGACCGATGGAGTAGTCGTTCGTCTCGAAGAAGATGGCCACTTTATCGTGGTTCTTGACCTTCTTCGAATATCGGGCAAGGAAGGTACCCTGGAAATCATCCTTGTAAACATTCCTGAAATAGAAGGGGCTCATCTTTCCAATATTCACGTTGGTGCTGGCAGGGGAGATCGCCGGCATGCTCGCTTCCTTGTAGATGGGAAGCGCCGCCATCGTAGAGGAACTGCACAGGTGCCCAACAACGATATACATTTCGGAATCACCGGCAAATTTCGTTGCTACGTTGGCTGCTTCCTTCGGATCGCAAAGATCGTCACCTAGTACGATCTCAACGTTTTTCCCGGCTATTCCACCGGCTGCGTTGATGTCCTCAGCCGCCAGGAACGCTCCGTTCTTTACACCCTCACCGAATGAAGCCAGCTGTCCCGTAAAGGGAGACGCCACTGGAATCTTTATGGTCTCGGCAGGCGGAGCCGCCTTCTGGGTACATCCAATGACAAGGAAGGATATACAGACCATAATAATAGTAAGTCCACTGATAACCGTAATTCTCCTCATAACTTACTCCTTTCCTGATAAACGGACAGTTTCATTGGTAAGCTTAAAGCTTTTGGAATGTTCATCCCCACATTGAGTTTAGAACTAAAAAAATAACACTACTGAATTATTCCATTACTATCAATAAAAAATTAACCATCAAAAAGTGCCCCCTCCCCTTAAGTTCCCCTCCTGGCCACGCTTAGGCGTGGGGTCCGGCTGGCCTATGGCCAGGGGAGGGGCGAAAGTGAATAACCCAATTTCCAATACTCTAATGTTCTACTTCCCTACTCCTGCCTCCTGCCTCTTGCCTATCTAAATCGGCGACACCCCGGCACGCCGTTACTCCGTTACATTTCACGTGCTCCCACATAGCCAATTTATCACTCACAACATTCAGGCATTCAACATCAAATCAGTAATACACACACTCCAGGGTAAGACCCTGTGGGGGAGCCTTTTTGGGCGCATCCTTTCTTGTCTTTGCCTCCAGCAAAGTCTTTATGTCCTCAGGAGACATCCTGCCCACTCCCACCCACGTAAGCGCACCGACAATATTTCTTACCATGTATTTCAAAAATCCATTAGCCTCAAAAGCCATCGTTATCAGGTCCCCTTCTCTTGAGATAGAGAGCTCTTTAAGATCCCTGACCGTTGTCTTGTTATCACCGGTAGATTTGAAGGAGGCAAAGTCCTTTTTTCCTATAAGATAGCCGGCACCCTTCACCATTGCATCCAGGTCAAGGGGGTGTCTGAGGTGCCACACCCTGTTTCTGTCCAAAGCAGTAGGATTCTGTCTGTTGAGTATCTGATATGTGTATTTCTTTCCAATGGCTCTGAACTGCGCGTGGAAACCGTCTGGCGCATGACTGCACTCCAGGATCCTGACATCTTCCGGCAGAATGCTGTTTAATCCCATCCTGATGTTATCGGTGGGGATGTTCTTGGGTACATCGCAGTGCGCAACCTGTCCCAGGGCATGTACACCGGCATCTGTTCTTCCTGATCCGATTATCCTCACAGGTTCGGCCATCATCTGACCCATGGCATCCTCGAGCACACCCTGCACTGTAAGTACATTTGGCTGGATCTGCCATCCGTGGAATCTGGTTCCGTCGTATTCGATCTTTAGCAGCAGCCTCATAAAATAGTCCCGGTCCCCCTTCGACAGGCTCAGGGCAGGCAGGACCCAGGGCCCAGGTTAGCCAGCCTTTGGCTGGCGTCCAACGGCCAATGTCCAACGCCCAACCACGCCTCTGGCGTGGCAGGCGTGACAGGCTCAAGGACTAATATTGCCCCCTCCCCTTATGTTCCCCTCCCGCCAGGGGAGGGGTAGTGTAAGGTTGTGATGCTGTTTGTTAACCCAGAGCCTAAAGCCCAGCGCCTATAACTTAATTTCTAATGCTCTAATGTTCTACTTCTATACCTCGACACTTCGTTACCTCGATACCTATCATGTGCTCCCTCGCGGAGTAAAAAGCCATGGATGGACTTTTTACGATCCTAACAAAACCTGCCCAACTCCGACAGCAATGATCCAGATAAGCACTGCCACTGAGGCTAAAGTTTCTCTCGCGGTCCATATCAGTACTTTCATACTGGTCCTTTTCCTGCCGGGCACATACCCTCTGGATTCGAGGGCAATGGCTAGATCATCAGCCCTTCTGAATATGCCGGTGAATACCGGCAGAAGCACCGACAGAAGCGTGTTAGCCCTCCTCTTCGGCCCACCCCTTGAAAAATCCGCCCCCCTTGCTTTCTGTGCCTTCCAGACCTTCTGAGTTTCATCGAAAAGCACCGGGATGAACCTTATCGCTATCATCATCATGAGTGCGAAGTCCTGAACCGGGAAACGCAGCTTTTCCAGCGGTGACAGGATCGTTTCCATACCCCGTGTGATCTCCAAAGGTGTTGTTGTATGGGTAAGCAGTGCAGACAGGCCAACCACAACCAGGAGACGCCACGAAACGACACCTCCTCTGTGGATTCCCTCATATGTTATTGTGATAAACCCGAAAAGGGGGTCATCCGTGATCGGGGTTCCCGAGGTAAAGAAAAGATGCAGGACCGCCGTGAACAGAAATAGCCAGAAAAAGAAACGCAGACTTCTAAGAAAATACTTGAGTGGTATCTTCGAGAGTCTTACGACTGCGAGAACAGCCATTGTATGCAGAGCAACTGACAGGAGAGATGAGAGAAGAAATGTCGCCCCCATGAGAACAGACATGGAGGCGATCTTGAATCTGGGATCCAGATTGTGAACGATTGAATCGATGGGCAGATAGTTGCCCAGAGTGATGTCCTGTAGCCATCGCATTTTATTTGGGCCGTGTGCTATGGGCCATGGGCTGTGGGCTTCAGTTTAAGACTAAACATCAATGATTGTTTCATTATTTACCGAAGCTCATTCTTCATACCCCCCCCTCCCTTGACCACGCTGAGGCGTGGTGGGACAAAGGGGAGGGTGGTAATATACCCCCCTCTCCTCGCCTGCCGTTCAAAGTTTTTCAACAACGGCAGGCTTCCTCTCCCACCAGGGGAGAGGAAGAGGAAGGTTATGGTGCTGTTTGTTAGCCCAGAGCCCATAGCCCAAAGCTCAAAGCCCATAGCCATTTTCACAGATACTCTGCCACAAGTACTTCGGCAATCTGTACCGCGTTTGTAGCAGCTCCTTTACGAAGCTGGTCACCTACAACCCAGAAAGTAAGACCGTTCGCAGTGGAGAAATCCTTCCTTATCCTCCCCACGTAACAAGTGTCTCCGCCAGCAACATCGATCGGCATGGGATACTTGAGCTGTGCAGGGTCGTCTAGCACTTCAATTCCCGGGGCGGCCGAGATCAGTTCCCTTGCCTTCTCAGGAGTGATCTCCTTTTCAGACTCTATATAAACGGCCTCTGAATGAGCTGTTAGAACAGGCACTCGCACACAGGTCGCTGAGACCTGGATGTCATCGTCGTGAAGCATCTTCCTGGTCTCGTTATGCATTTTCATCTCTTCTTTGGTGTACCCGTTTTCGGTAAAGTCATCTATGTGGGGTATCAGGTTAAAGAGGATGGGATAAGGAAATGCACTGACCTCAAGGGCATCGCCGGCAGCCCAGCTTCTTGCCTGACTCATTAATTCTTCCATAGCCCTGGCACCTGCTCCGCTTGTGGACTGATATGAGGACACTACAACCCTCTTTATCTTTCCATAATCGTGCAGGGGCTTTAAGGCCATGATCATTATTATCGTAGTGCAATTCGGATTTGCGATAATGCCTCTTTTGGTGTAATCCCCTATATCCTCTGCATTCACCTCCGGAACAACCAGAGGCACATCGGGCTCCATCCGGAAGGCCGATGAATTGTCCACAACGACTGCCCCGGCTTCCACGGCAGCAGGGGCAAACTCGACGCTTCTTCCACCACCTGCTGAAAACATGGCTATGTCAACGTCCTCAAAGGCATCCTTTGTGAGTTCGCGAACCGCTATCTCCTTGCCCCTCCACTTAAGCTTTCTGCCCACAGAACGAAAAGAAGCAAGGTAGATCATCTCCCCAACGGGAAAATTCCGCTCCTCGAGCACCTGTATTAACAACTCACCCACGGCTCCGGTCGCACCGGCTATAGCTACTGTGAATTTTTTTCTGCTCATTGCCTTTCGCTCACTTTCGTTCGCTCAATTAGTCCAAGATCCAATGTCCAATATCCAAGATCGTAATGTGTGACGCGTAACGAGTGATTAGTAATTGGTGATTAGTAATTAGTGAACTCAAATCGAAATAGTTTTCAAATATCAAATGTTCTAACCAAAATAATTCTTTCTCTGCGGCCCCCTGCGGTCCGCCCATGTGGGCGGCCTGCGGCCCTCTGCGTTAAAGCAGTTATTGTTTTTAAATGTTCAAATTTCCAATGTTCTAATTTCTACTCCCATACCTCCACACCCCCATACTCCCATACCCGTAAACGTAGTCCTTATTGAAGCCGCATACTCTAAAAAAGACTGCGGAGGCTTTTGATAGCCTGGCGGATCCGATGCTCATTCTCTACTAACGCAAACCTCACAAACTCATCCCCACCCTGTCCAAAACCTATACCGGGGGCCACAGCGACCTTGGCTTTCTCTAAAGCCATGAGTGAAAAATCAAGGCTTCCCATCTCCCTGTATTTTTCAGGAATATGTGCCCATAGGAACATGCTTGCTTTTGGTTTCTCCACTTGCCACCCTATCCTGTTCAAGCCGTCTACCAGAACATCCCTTCTCTTCTGGTATATCCCCACTGTTTCCTTTACACAATCATCCGGTCCGTTAAGAGCGATTATGGATGCTATCTGTATGGGTTGGAACATACCGTAGTCCATATAGCTTTTGATCCGCACCAGTGCGCCAACCACTCTCGGGTTTCCAACAACAAAACCTACACGCCAGCCGGGCATATTGTAGCTCTTTGACAGGGTGTATATTTCAACACCGATATCTTTGGCACCTGGGACCTGAAGAAGGCTTGGCGCTTTGTAATCTTCGAAAACAAGATCTGCATAGGCCAGATCGTGGACTACGATTAGCTCAAATTCCTTGGCCAGTTCGACGACCTTTTCAAAGAAGGACAGATTTACAGTATTGGTTGTCGGGTTATTTGGATAGTTGAGCATCAGGATCTTCGGCCTGGGCCACAGACCCTTCACCGCACGCTCTATGCTTGCAAGGAACTCGTCCTCGTTATCGACCATGGGCACACTTCTAACATCCGCATTCGCAATAACTGCGCTGTACGAGTGTATTGGATAACAGGGATCCGGAACGATAACCATGTCTCCCGGAGCTGAAATGGCCAAAATCAAATGAGAGATTCCTTCCTTCGACCCGATAGTTGCCACCACCTCGGTCTCCGGATCCAGATGGACATCATATTTTCTCCTGTACCAGTCGGCCATAGCCACTCTGAGTTTGTGGATGCCGCGAGATACAGAGTAGCGGTGATTTCTGGGGTCTTTGACTGCTTCTATCAGCTTGTCTACAATATGCTGAGGGGTTGGAAGGTCAGGATTCCCCATACCAAAGTCGACTATATCCTCTCCCTTAACCCTGGCCTGATGCTTGTGCTCATTAACGATATTGAACACGTAGGGGGGTAATCTTTTTATCCGATAGAATTCTTCCATTGTCTTTCTCCTCATCGGCCACGCTTATGCGTGGGGTCCCAGGACCCACGACCCAAGTGTGTTGATCCAAGATCAAATACTCCAATTTCTAATGTTCTAACCCAACAATTTCTTTCTCTGCGGCCCCCTGCGGTCAGGGCTGACTAGCCCTGCCTGCGGCCCTCTGCGTTAAAGCACTTGTCTCTTCAGATGAAACCCAAGTCCAGATTTTTCTCCGTGTCCTCCGTGATGCTGTGGTGAAAAAATGACTTTCAACCTTCAACTCAATAAAATAATTTTTAAACAAGGAAGAACAAATATCACCGACTTCACCGAGTGTCAATATCTTCAGAGATTGACGTGTCTATCGTTTTGCCGAAGGCCGCAAGAGATATACTGACAAGTTCCGCGTACTTTCTACCACGGGGCTTGAAAACAACACCCCTACCCTCGTTATCGTAATCCATACTAACGAGAAGGTGCTGGGTCGAAAGCGCCGACGGCTCCCTGTCGACCCATTCAATCACCAGGACCGAATCAGGACCCATAGTTTCCCGGTAACCGGTTGACTCCAGGTCATTTGTACCTGAAATCCGGTACAGGTCCAGGTGATACAGATCTCTTTCCAGGCAGGGGTATTTCTGAAGAATAGTGAATGTGGGACTGGTGACGACATAGCCATCCTGGATGGACATCCCGTTTGCTATGCCTCGAACAAGGGTTGTTTTCCCGGCTCCCATGGGGCCTTCCAACCCAATAACAGCTCCACCGAAGAGATTCCGGCCAAGCTTTCCTCCCAGAGACAACATCTCCTCCGGAGTTGAAACTTTTATGGATTCAGGATCAACCATTCCCCTGTCGAGCCAGAGCCTTGATTATCTCCCTTCTACCAACAACACCGGACACCCTGTTATCTTCCATAACAGGAAGGAAATGCACGCCGCTCTCAGTCATAGCGCTTGCAATGTCAGGTAAAAGGGTATCGGGGCTTATGGTTACAGGATCTTTTGAATAAATGTCCTTGACCTTACTTGCAAGCATCTTCTGAAGTCCTTCCTTGAAATGTTCGGTGCTCTCCAGATAGATAACGGAATCGAACAGAGATACCACGGTGGGGAGATGGAGGTTCTTCTCTTTTGCGATCAGGTCACCTTCCGTTACCACACCAAGTAGCCTGCCTTTTTTATCAACGACAACGGCTCCGGTGTTGTGGTCCCTTGCGAAAAGCCGTGCAAGCTCATCTACCCCCATGTCGGGGGTTACCGTCAGGAAAGTTTTTTTCATCATTTTTGATGCAATCAGCATAGCGTCTCCGTCAATATGTTTTTTAAAGTCGGTCCAATATCTTCAAGCAGATCACCTGCAGTAACAGAATGTTCTGTCATACGATCGGCGGCATGATCTCCTGCCGCGCCGTGCAGAAAGACTGAGGCAAGGGAACTTGCAATTGGATCAAGACCCCTGGCTAACAGGGCTCCGATCATGCCGGTAAGTACATCTCCGGACCCGGCGGTGGCCATTCCAGGATTTCCCGTCATGTTTATGTAATATGACCCATCGGGCTGGGTAACAATCGTCCTGGCGCCTTTCAGGACAACTACTGCACCGGATTTTTTTGCGCATTTCTGCGCTGCACCAACTCTGTCCGCCTGAACCTGTGCTGTGCTCACACCAAGAAGACGTCCCATCTCACCTGGATGGGGTGTGAGAACAGTATGACCGCCTCTTGCCTGGATCAACTTCAGTTCTCCATCCAGGGCGTTCAGGGCATCTGCATCAATAACTACCGGTAAATCAGTTGAGGCCAGCACATCCAGCACCAGGCGGGATGTTTCCTCATGAACTGTCAAACCCGGCCCAATGGCCAACGCGTCCATGTCATCAAGGAGGCTCATAATTGCCTGCAATCCGGCATGTGAGATCGTTCCCTCAAGAGTTTCCGGAAGTGGCTCAGTCATGACCTCAAGTGCTACCGCATCGGCTGCCGTGACGGCGGAGGAAGGCAGTGCAAGTGTGACAAGACCAGTGCCTGACCTTAATGCGCCATTTGAGGTAAGGATACCGGCACCTGCCCTGCCCGTTGACCCTGCCACTACGAGTAGATGACCGTAAGTGCCTTTGTGGGTGTCGGGCCACCTCTCGGTAAAGGCCTCACAGACATCCACCGGCTCCACGGTGGAACCTTCTATTGTCAGCCCATCAGTGGCTGCTTCGGGTATCCCTATATCCCCGACCACAACCTCCCCGGCGTAAGATGCGCCCGGAAAGAGGACCAGTCCGAGCTTTGGATAAGCAAGGGATACAGTAACATCCGCTGTCACTGCCGTTCCCAAGGGAAGACCAGTTAGACCATTCAGACCTGACGGAATATCCACGGAAAATACGGTTCCTGCAGCTGAACTGATTATTTCCACAAGATCCGCATATATTCCTCCAACATCCCGCTCCATTCCGGTTCCGAAGAGGGCATCCACCACGATTTCGGATTCGGAGATCCTTTTCCTGAGTGTTTCAAGATTGCCGCTTTTCGGGATTGTAATGACCGGCAGGTTCAGCTTGCTGATAGTTTTTAACTGCACCTTTGCATCTTTCTTGTACGAACTTCTGGGTGCTGCGAGGAACGTAACAACTTCATGGCCCCGGTCTGAAAGGTGCCTTGATATTACCATTCCGTCGCCCCCGTTATTGCCTGGTCCACAGATAACTGTAACTTTGAGGATACCATCGGGGAAGCGTTGTTCAATTTCATCTGCAACACAAACACCGGCGCTTTCCATGAGCACCAGGGACGGTATCCCGAGATCTTCGATTGCCCGGTTGTCTATTTTCCGCATCTGTTGCGGTGTAACCAACCTCAAGCTATTTCTCCAGGATAACAACGGCTATGGCACACTCATCTGTATGAGTGAGACTAAGGTGAATTGATTCGACGGCCATTGAGTCAGATATCTCCTTTGCTTTGCCCGAAAGATCGATGGAGGGCTTCCCCGATTCCGAGTTCACAACGGCAACATCAGTCCATTGCATCCCTTCAGAAAGGCCTTTTCCCAGGGCCTTGAAGAAAGCCTCTTTTGCTGAAAAACGCGCAGCCAGATGCAGGTGGGCGCTTCCTTTTGACTTTGAGTATTCAAGCTCTTCTTCAGTAAATACCCGGTCTTCGACCTTTTTCGCCCATTTGAGCAGAATGTCTTTCATTCTCCCGGTCTGTACATGGTCGATGCCAACTCCTACGATCATAGCACCCCCTCGATCGCCTTTTTCATCTCTCTCACCGCCGCTTCCATCCCTGTAAACACTGCTCTGGAAACGATGCTGTGACCGATATTGAGCTCTACTATCTCGGCTATTTCAGCTATCCTTCTTGCATTTCTGTAGTTCAAACCATGCCCGGCAACAACTTCAAATTTCAACTTGCTGGCTACTTTGGCTGTATTGATTATCCTCTGGTATTCCTCATCCTGTTCCTGATCAGTTTTTGCATCCGCATACTTGCCGGTGTGTATCTCCACAGCATCCGCGCCAACCCTGTGGCTGGACTTTATCTGGTCAACGTCAGGATCAACGAAAAGACTTACCCAAATCTCAGCGTCCTGCATTAACCCTGTTATTTTTTTCAGGTACTCGAGATTCATGCCCACTTCCAAACCGCCTTCAGTAGTCAATTCCTCTCTTCGCTCGGGCACCAGGGTCACTGTGTCCGGTTTCACCTCCAACGCGATCTTAACCATCTCCTGGGTGGCCGCCATCTCCAGGTTGAGTTTCGTCTTTACTGTCTGGCGAAGGATATTGAGATCCCTGTCCTGGATATGCCTTCTGTCCTCACGAAGATGGACTATAATGCTGTCCGCACCTCCCATTTCCGCCATAACAGCTGCCTCAACGGGGTCGGGTTCATTAACCAGTCTCGCCTGTCTCACAGTGGCTACATGGTCAACATTTACTCCCAGTCTGGTCATATCCGCTCCCTTCGATTGTTATTTGTCGTAAAAAGTCCGTGAGCAACTTTTTACTCAACGGAAAGAGAAAAATGTCATTTTTTCTTTCCTCACGAATCCATAACTATATATTAAGATTCTGGATTCGGGCGCCCATGCACGGGCGCGATGATAATATGCAAGTCATTGTTCCGGGCGCCACTCAACAGGCGCATAGATGACTTCTAGCAAAGTCATCAGTATATATGGGTCGCAAAAAGTCCATCCAATATCTAATGTTCTACTTCCCTACTCCTGCCTTCTGCCTTCTGCCTCCTGCCTCTTGCCTATCTAAATCGCCGATACGCCGTTACGCCGATACGTATTAAATAATGTCATCCGGGTATCTGCTGCCCAGTCCTTCAGCCAGTTTTTCGCATAGTTCGTTCGATACACTTTCAACGATCTCCTCTGATTCACAGGAAACCGTAAGCCTTAGAACAGGCTCTGTCCCGGAGTACCTGACGTTGAGCAACTGGTCCTTGCCCATAGTGCTCCGGGCCGATTCAAGCAGTCCAGGCAACCATTCCAGATCTCCCAGTGGAACCTTCTCACTGACTCGAAGGTTCACTAAAACCTGTGGATATCTTTTCCATCCCGTCCTTAAATCGCCCAGGGCAGATCCTGTCTCCACCATGCATTTCACAACCTGTAGAGCTGTAATTATCCCGTCACCGGTTGTGCTGTGATCCAGAAAAATAAGATGCCCTGACGGTTCACCACCCATAACCGAACCTGACTTCAGCATCTCCTCCAGAACGTACCTGTCCCCCACAGCTGAACGTTTGAGATCTACTCCCATTTCCCTCAGCGCTGCTTCAAGACCCATATTGGTCATTTCGGTGCCAACAATAGTATTTTCAGGCAGTTCTCCGTTCTGGAGCGCATAACTGGCGCAGATGTACAGAACGTCATCACCGTCTATGATATTTCCGTCAGAGTCACAGAATATAGCCCTGTCGCCATCGCCGTCCAGGGCAAGACCTACATCTGCTCCCTCTTCCAGGACCTTTTTCACCATTTGCTCCGGATATGTGGAACCGCATCCATCATTTATGTTTAGTCCATCCGGAGATGCTCCGATGGTGATGACTTTAGCGCCAAGCTCTTCGAAGATAGTGGGAGCTACAACGTAGGCAGCCCCGTTTGCGCAATCTACAACCATTTTGAGTCCATCGAAGACCATGCCTTTAGGGATAGTATTTTTTGCGTACTCTATGTATCTTCCTTCGGCATCGTCCAGTCTGTATGCCCTTCCGACCCCTTCATGAGTCGGGCGATCCAGGTGCTCGTCATCCGCAATTTTCTCCAGTTGAACTTCACGATCATCCGGGAGTTTTCTTCCATCGGCACCAAAGAACTTTATACCGTTATCCTGGTACGGATTATGGGAAGCGGAGATAACTATCCCCGCATCGGCTCGCATTGTTCTTGTAATGAACGCGATAGCCGGTGTCGGCATGGGACCCACCAGGTATACGTCTGTTCCCATAGCACAGATACCAGACATCAGTGCTGATTCCAGAATGTAACCCGACAATCTCGTATCCTTCCCTATAACGATCCTGGACCTGTCACTATGGTTCCTGAACATTGCACCGGCGGCCATCCCCAGCTTCAACGCAACCTCGGATGTTATGGGATGTCTGTTCGCTTCACCCCGGACTCCATCCGTACCGAATAGCCTTTTATTGTTTTGTATTTCAGTCATTTACATAGTTATCCTGATAATTTACTTTATATATGTAGTGTCATCAATTCTGACTGGGTTGTAAAAAGTCCATCCATGGCTTTTTACGACAACAACAACGACTTCTTGCGAAGTCATCAATACTCTACTGAGGCTTCTTTTTGTCCTGGTTCTCGCCCACAGGTACGATAGTGACTGTAACCTTCACACTTGATGAATCTACGTTTCTGACCCTGTCGTCGGGAAGTACGAGCCCTACTTCTCTTTCAATTGATTCGATGGATCCCTTAATATCTACAGGTGCCGTCTGGATCATCGTTATTCCCGCGAGGCTGGATCGGGGTCCCGCAAGTTCCGCGAAAAGAGGGTCTACCGCCACTGCGCTGACTTTAAAGCCTCTCGATGGAACTCCTTCCAAAACAGGCTCCACGGGAAATCTCTCCTGACCGGACCTTTCCAGTACAATTGTAATTGAGGAAGGGCTGATCCTGATCACTTTGGTCATCTCCGGAGCCTTAATGGAGCCGGGATACAGTTCAAATGTTGTTATACCCTCAAGAGCACCATCAAGATCCAGAGGCAGTGTTATGCCCATCTGAGATATCCTGGATACAAACCTTCTGGGGCCTGAAAAACGTACATTTACCAGTTCGGCCGGGTGTTCCACCATCTCCAGTTCCGATGACAGATTCTGAACCTCAACAGGAATAGACAGGCTCATCTCCATCTGCCTTCCTCCGGAGCCCCTGGAGATAACTGACCACAGGAAGATTGCAAGGAGAAGCGAAAATATCTTAATGCCCAGGTTCTTTCTAAGAACGTCCAGCAAATCGTAACCTCTCTATAAGACTTTTTGGAGTCTGACCGTTTTCACCGGCCAGCAGTTTTTCAAGCAGTCGTTTGAGTTCATCAGGTTCAAGCCGTGAGTAGATCCTGCCCTCGCAGGCCAGTGATATTTTTCCAGTTTCTTCGGAGACAACTATGACCACGGCGTCAGTTTCCTCAGTAAGGCCCAGCGCCGCCCTGTGGCGGGTTCCGAGTATCTTTTCAAGGCGGGGATTCAGCGTAAGGGGAAAGAACACTTGGGCTGCCGCTATCTTTCCACCGCTTATCACAACTGCACCGTCGTGTATCGGAGAAAAGGGCATGAAGATCGACATCAGAAGATCTTTACTGACTGCGGCATCGATTCCTGTACCCTTCTGAATGTAGTTCTTAAGACCTGTTGACCTTTCCAGCGCCATCAGGGCTCCTATCCGGCGATTGGAAAGGGATCCGGCGGCCCTGACGATCTCGTCAAGAACCCGCCTTTGCTCGCCGGGATTTGATCCTGTAAGCGGATTTGTTCCCACCAGGGCAAGGGCATGCCTGATCTCATTCTGGAAAAGAATAACTATTACAAGAACGATAGACCCCAGGAAGTTTTCAAGGATCCAGACAAGGGTACTCATCTCCGCGCCCTGCGCGAGCAGGTAACCGGCCCCTAGTACGACAAGGCCGAACACCATCTGAAGTGCCCTGGTACCTCGGATCAGGAGAAGTGTCCAGTACAGGATGAACGCAACAGCAAGTATATCCAGCACGTCCTTCCACCAGAAATCCGAGAAGAAACTGTCCAATGCTGTGATCAAGCTTTCCATTCAGCAACCCTTTGAGCGATCCTGACTGCCTTTAAGGTTTCAGCCACATCGTGAACCCGGACCATGTCAGCCCCGCTCATGACCGAAGCCACAGCCGCAGCGAGTGATCCTTCCAACCTCTCATGGACGTCCAGGTCCAGGATATCGCCAATGAACGATTTTCTTGAAGCTCCAACCATTACTGCTGTCCCCAGTGATCTGAGTTCCCCTACTCTGCCGATCAGCTCTATATTCTGCTCCGTTGTCTTGCCAAAACCAATCCCGGGATCCACACAGATCCTTTCTTTTCCGATACCAGCTCCTGTTGCCCTGTGAACAGCCTGATCAAGGTAGTTATAGACTTCCCCCATCAGGTCTTCGTACTCAGTTTGCTCCTGCATTGTTTCCGGACTGCCCCGGGTATGCATCAGGAAGACAGAAGCCCCGCTATCTGCTGCGACTTTCGGCATCTCTGGATCAAAGGTCATTGCGCTAATGTCATTAACTATTGTCGCTCCCGCATCCAGAGCCTTCCTGGCTACATCGGCCTTTGTAGTATCTGTAGATATGTACTGTACTCCAGCCCTGGCAAGGTCCTGGATCACAGGAATGACCCTGGAAGCCTCCGTCTCAACAGATATACTCCTTGACCCGGGTCTTGTTGATTCTCCGCCGACATCAATAATGTCAGCCCCTTCACTGAGCATATCCATCCCCCTCTGAACCGCTTTTTCCTTTTCAAGGAATCTGCCCCCATCGGAAAATGAATCTTCTGTTACATTGAGCACACCTATGATCAGGACGTTGTTGTCTTCAAGCAAGTCCCTGTCACCAACTACGAATGACCTCCCCCGAAAGTTTTCCTCCAGGAGTATTTCAAGGGAATTGCCGATCTTATCCAACCCGAAGGGCTGGTCGCCCAGTTTTTTCACCAGCCGTAAAAGCTGCTTCGCGGTCCCCATCAGGATAACGGGCGATGTGTCAACCGACAGACCAGCCGCGTGCCTGGAAAGGGCAGCCTCACCCCCGAGTGACAGCATGTCCTGTTTGAGTATCAGGGCAGCGCGCAGATCGATGTTGTCGAACCGGATCAATAAATGGCGGGATTTACCCTCCATGATCTCGATCCCCCCGGGATCGACGTCCATACGAGCCATCTCATCCCGGATGGCTTCCGGTGTCAGTTTAAGGATCCGAGGGCGCGGGACCGTTTTGTTGCTCCGGCTGAGAGTCGCCTTCTTCCGGTTCAGCATCTTCTTTCTCAATGGCAGGTAATACCTCACCCTTCATGACACTATCGATCTCATCACCGTCCAGGACCTCCCTTTCGAGAAGGGACTTGGCCAACAAGTGAAGTTTTTCGATGTTTTCCTTGATGATCTCCGTTGCACGATCATGTGCACCGGTAACGATGTTCTTTACCTCTTCATCGATCATTATCGCCGTGCCCTCGCTGTAATCCCTGTGCTGGGCGAACTCTCTACCCAGGAAAATCTGTTCTTCCTTCTTGCCGAAGGTCAAAGGTCCCATCTTTTCGCTCATTCCCCATTCACAGACCATTTTACGAGCAAGCTCAGTGACCCGCTCAATATCATTCCCCGCTCCTGTGGTCAGATCATGGAGTACGAGCTTTTCTGCTACCCTTCCCCCCAGCAAAATGACTAGTTGGTCGAGCAAGAAAGCCCTGGGATAGGTATGCTTCTCATCCAGTGGAAGCTGCTGTGTCAGCCCCAGAGCCCTTCCTCTTGGAATTATTGTGACCTTGTGAATAGGATCGGCACCAGGCAGCATCTTGGCTACAAGCGTGTGTCCCGCCTCGTGATAGGCGGTAATTCGTTTCTCCTTTTCGCTGATTATGAGACTCTTTCTTTCCGCCCCCATGAGAACCTTGTCCTTTGCTTCCTCGAAGTCCTCCATGGCCACCGCTTCCCTGTCACGGCGCGCTGCAAGCAGAGCTGCTTCGTTAACAAGGTTGGCAAGATCCGCCCCGCAAAATCCCGGTGTCCCTCTGGCCACGACTTCCAGATCCACGTCCTTGCCAATCACGATCGCCTTGGCGTGGACTTTGAGGATACCTTCGCGGCCCTTGATATCAGGATTGGGAACTATAACCGTCCTGTCAAAACGGCCCGGGCGGGTAAGAGCCGGATCCAGCACATCCGGCCGGTTCGTCGCGGCAATAAGGATCACTCCCTCGTTGGATTCAAAACCGTCCATCTCCACAAGGAGCTGGTTGAGAGTCTGTTCCCTTTCATCGTGACCCCCACCAAGGCCGGCCCCTCTGTGCCTTCCTACAGCGTCAATCTCATCGATAAAGATAATACAGGGGGCATTCTTCTTGCCCTGCTCGAAAAGATCTCTCACCCTGGAGGCTCCGACACCCACGAACATCTCTACAAAATCAGAACCGCTGATGGAGAAGAAAGGAACGCTTGCCTCACCGGCGATAGCCTTCGCAAGAAGGGTTTTACCCGTTCCCGGCGGCCCCATAAGCAGGACACCTTTGGGGATCTTTCCGCCGAGTCTCTGGAAGCGCATTGGATCTTTAAGGAAATCGATGATCTCCTTTAGTTCTTCCTTGGCTTCATCAATACCGGCAACATCCTCGAAGGTGACCTTCACGGTTGAATCCGTGAGAAGGCGGGCACGGGACTTCCCGAAGGATAAAGCTTTGCTTCCCCCGGCCTGCATCTGTCTCATGAAGAAGATCCAGACGGCTATCAACAACAACATCGGAAACCATGATACGAAGATGGTAATGTACCAGGGGCTCTCCTGCGCCGGCTCCGCGGTTATCCTGATCCCCTTCTCCCTCAGGAAGGCAACCAGCTCAGGGTCGTCGGCTGAATACAGGTTGAATTGAATACCATCAGTAAATTTCCCTGTAATTTTTTTGCCTTTTAACAGGACTTCATCTACCGAACCCTCCTCCACTCGTGCGATAAAGTCACTGTATACCAGTTCCTCAACCGCCTGGGGTCTAACGGAGAAAAGGTTGTACAAAAGGATCATCACCAAGCCGATGACGACCCATAAGGACAGGTGTCTATAGAAGTTATTCAAGTGCTGTACCTCCAAAATATTTAGTTAAATTAACTATTTACCACATTTTCTTACAGCGAACAACCAAAATTTGTCAGATTGATTTAAAGCTCGCATTTCAGCTATGAAATTTTTTCATGGTGGCGATAAATTCCGCTTATCTTCCTGTTTGTGAACTACATTGGAAAGTTAACCATGAAACTCAGGAAAACAAAATTTGGTTAGGCAGAAGGCAGGAGGCAGGAGTCAGAATTCAGGAGGTTGAACTCAGAAATCAGAAATGGATGTGGGGACCTGAGTATAAGCGGATCAAAAAGTTCAACCTTCAATCCCGCCGTTGGCGGTACTTAGGGGAGGCATGATTGTCAATATCCATGATCGACCATGCCATGTGTGAAGTTCAAGGTTTCAAGTTCCATGTTCAGAGTAAAATCATCGCTAAGACTACATATTAAGTCATTCTGAATTCTGACTCCTGACTTCTGAATTCAAAGTTTCTCTAACTTCAATCTTATCGCCTTTGATCTAACCCCCTTTTCCAGCCGCACAGCCTCTGAAATCTCCACGCCGGCGATCCAGACCAGGACCCCGTCAGCGTCAAATACGAGGGGGAGCAGGTCCCTTGATCGCCTGGGGACCTTCCTGTCGATAAGAAAGTCTTTTAGCTTCTTTTTCCCTTTCATTCCAAGGGGTTGGAAAGTATCCATCGGCTTTCTGTTCCGTACAACAAGGGGTAAGCTTATTTTTTCAGCGTCTACCAGGGCATCATTTCCAGTCGGAAATCTCAATGAGCCGTCATAGGATTCAAGATCAGCGTGAATTTTCTGCCCGAGGTCAGGAATCTCAAGTGATCCTGGAATCTTAAGTTTCTGTTCAATCACTCGTATCCGCTGTTTTGTGTGTCTTTCAGGCCCGGATCCCGTGTATTTAACCTGTCCACCTTCAAATTCAAGGGCGGCTCCCCCTGGCAGGCGAACGGTTCCCTCTGCATTTCCGCCCAGCATTTTCATGGTCTCGGACAGAAGAGAGGCTTTCGGCTGAACTTCAAGAACGCTTCCAAGAAGTTTCAAAGCTAGACCCTCACGAAAGGGCTCAGGTGTGGAAGCGTACTGCCCGATCTCGAAATCATAATCGAGAAGAGATGGAATACCTCCGGACGTAATATTATCAAGTGTGTTTTTCTCCCAATTCTCCAGTCTCACACAGTAATCGGAAACTTTCAGAAGCATGCTTTTAATGGATGGATGAAAGGACTTTTCGAGCTGTGGAATGACCCTGTGTCTTAAACGATTCCTTGAAAAGGATAGATCGAGGTTAGTCTCATCCTCCAGATGCTCTAACCCCAGGGCCAAGCAGTATGATTCAAGACCAATCCTGGTAACATTCAGCAGGGGCCGCAAAACATTGCCGTAAGCTGCCTTCATTCCTGTTAAAGACCTCCAGTTCATCCGTCTCAGCACCCTGAAGAGGACTGTCTCAGCCTGATCGTCACGATGATGAGCCGTCAGGATCCAGTCAGCGCCGATCTTTGCGGCCTCATCATTCAAGAATTCGTATCTCAACTCTCTGAGTGCGGCCTCGAGGGAGTTTAATTTGCCCTTCCTTGTCTGCACTTCACTTCTTCCCAGCTTTCCCAGAATGACCTGGATACTTCTATCCGCGCAGATGGATTCGACTGCCCGGGCGTCATTTTCCGACTGCTCACCCCTCACAGAATGGTCCAGGTGTGCGACAGATACTTTCAATCCAGACCCAGGCGCAATGGAAAGAAGAATATCCAGGAGGGCAAGGGAATCGATCCCACCGGATAACGCCAGAAGGAGGTGATCACCATCACGCACTCCTGATGAAGTCAGGTCACGTTCTACTTTTGCCCTGATGTCAGACACAGAGTTCATTTTTTGATTCCCGTTGTTATTGAGGAATGATCCTGCAAGGATACATATATTTACTGAGGGAAAATGTCAAAAGCCCACTTGGCAGAGGGAGGCCAGTCGATGTACTAATTCGAAGTCGAAGGTTTTTTCACCACGGCTTGCCACGACGTAGCTCGCAGAGCGAAGGCGGGAGTCATTGAGGTTTGAGATAGGGAGGAGGGAAGAGGGAGAAGTTTGGGCTCACACAGGGGCGAAAGTCAGGTATGGGGGTATATGGTTGTCACTAGGGACATGGGACGAGGGACTCCACGCTTAAGCGTGGCGGGGGTAACGGCGTAACGGAGTGTCGGCGATTTAGATTGGAAAGAGGCAGGAGGCAGGAGGCAGGAGTAGGGAAGTAGAACATTAGAGCATTGGAAATTGGGTTATTCACTTTCGCCCCTCCCCTGGCGGGAGGGGAACTCAAGGGGAGGGGGTAATATTGCATCTGTAAAAGAGACAAGAGCCTTTAACGCAGAGGGCCGCTGGCCGCCCATGCGGGCGGACCGCAGGGGGCCGCAGAGAAACAATTTTTCTTTGAAATTACTAGAAACCAGAAGCCCGAAACTAGAAACTCCAGCCATAGGCTGGCCGGAGTGTCGGCGTCTAATCCCCTCCCCTGGCGGGAGGGGAACTCAAGGGGAGGGGGTACTTTTTGATGGTTAATTGTTTACACGAAACTAGAAACAGGTTGTAGACTACCCCCCTCTCCTCAGTCCTCCACGCCTCAGCGTGGCCAGGGGAGAGGAGGAATTACCAAAAGTCGATTGATAGTTTGACGAAAACCCAAAGGCCAGGCTTTCCTTGAGTTCCTCGCCTTTCAGTGCTGAACTATACCGTAGAGAGTGGAGAGCCCGAGCCTGGTGCCGTCCTTTTTGGTAGTGCTTTCATCAATCTCATTTTACCGTCGCAGCTAGATCGTCATCCGTTTGCTCTTCATTGGCAGCCTCCGGTACCGTTCCAATGCTGGGCACCTTGCTGTCCTCCTGTGCCATAGAGCAGCTTCCTTCAAAGATGACCCCCTCCTCTATAGAGAGGCTGGGTGTCTTTACATTGCCGAAAACCTTGCCTGGACGGTACACTTCCACTTTACTTGTGGCTGTGATGTTGCCCCTGACCACACCGCTTACAACGATAGTATTCACGTTGATCTCGGCGGCAACAACTGCGTTTTCGCCGATGACGAGAGTGTCCTTTGTATAGACCTCACCCTCCAGCTTTCCGTCGATGTGCACGGTCCCCTCAAAGGTAAGAATGCCCTTGAAGTCCGTGCCTTCACCCAGGAAGGCATTTAACTCTCCCCTTGCAGGTGGTGTCTTTTCCTTGTTGCCTCTCATTTCTTTCCCTCTCTCTGTTAGACAGCTGATTCATATTTATAAATCTGGATATTACTACTGGGCGTCAAGGGATGATCTGATGCGGGATAGCAGGTCTGAGTTATTGAAAGGTTTTCTCAGGAAGTTTACATCGGAACCGTCAACTCCCTTCTGGTGGAGCTTGTCATCGGCGTAACCGGACATGAAAATTACTTTCATTTCTGGGTTCTGCTTCAGAAGTTCTCTGGCAACCTCAGGTCCGGATCTTCCTGGCAGTATGACATCCGATAGCAGGAGGGAGGGCTTGGCGCCTTTTTTATCAAGGGCTTCTTTGAGTTCCTCGCCGTTCAGGGCACCGATGACTGTATAACCATGTTCCTCGAGAATCTCGCAGATAAAATGGTTGATATCCGGTTCGTCCTCCAGAACCGCAAGGATCTCATCTCCTTTAAGCTCAGTAAATGAACGTATTTCATCTTCGGTTTCGGCTACTTCCCCTTCTCCTTCGAAGGACGGCAGGTAGATGGAAATTTTCGTCCCTACGTTCGTCTCGGTCTCAACGCGCACATATCCGTTAAGCTGCTGAACTATTCCGTAGAGGGTCGAGAGCCCCAGCCCGGTGCCGTCTTTTTTGGTCGTGTAGAATGGCTCAAATATATGCTCCTTCACATCATCAGGGATTCCTGAACCGCTATCCGCGACCGTTATCTCCAGGTAATTTCCGGAATTTAAGTTGTAAAAAAACAATGAAAACGATTCATCGAGATGGACGTTTCTCAGGGAAGTCTTGATCTCACCCCCGTCCGGCATGGCCTCGCGGGCGTTAACTACAAGGTTAAGGACCATCTGTTCCACCTGGCTTGGTCCTGCCAATATAGGCAGAAGATCCTCGCCCAGGTCCGTTATATATTCAATATCTTCCCCGATGATATTATCCAGCATCTTCCCCATTCTCTTGATCAGGTCAGCCGGTTTAAGCAGGACGGGTTCATGTTTTTGTTCCTTTGAAAATACCAGCAGCTGCTTTGTCATCTCACCCGCCCTGGCAGCGGTTTCTACTATCCTTCGAGCCCTTTCGAGGTTTTCCTCGTTTTCAGTAGACTGCCACAGAAGCAGTTCAGCATTGCCGATTATTGCCGTGAGCATATTGTTAAAATCGTGGGCAATCCCACCAGCAAGCCGGCCTATGGCTTCCATCTTCTGGGATTGCAGTAACTGGGACTGTACATTCTTCATTTCAATCTCGGCGGCTTTTCGTTCCGTGATATCCTGGATCGTACCGGTCATATGAACGGGTTTACCGTCTTCGTCAAACTGTACCTCCCCAAGAGAGTGCACGTTCCTTATAGAGCCATCCGGTCTCACTAAACGATGTTCTATACTGTAACTTTCACCTGGATCCGCAAGGGCACTTTCAACAGCGTCTGTCACATCCTCTCTGTCGTCCGGATGGAGCGATTCCAGAAATGTTTCATATATGGTGTCGGAATCCGTAGTCTCCAAACCTAAGATCCTGTAAACTTCATCTGACCATTCCAGTTTATCCTCTTCGATACTCCAGTCCCAGCTTCCCAGGTGCGCTATCTCCTGGGCTCTGGCAAGGTTCTCTCGGCTCTTTTTGATCTCCTCAACAGCTCCGTTTTTTTCCTCAATTATCCTCATTCGTTCCAGAGCCGATTCAACCGCTGGTCCCAGTTTGACAAGGACGTCCTTTAGAACGTAATCTGCTGCGCCTACCTTCATGCATGACACTGCAGTCACCTCATCAATGGATCCAGTTGCTATTATTACGGGGATATGAGGCGCAACTTTCTTGACTATATCCAGTACCTCCAGCCCGTCCAGATCCGGGAGGGCAAAATCCGAGATGATAACGTCAGGTGAACATTCTTCAAGCTGGACAAGCAGCCCTTCCCTGTTGTCAACGTGTACACACTCGAAATCCAGACCGGCCCCTTCCAGCTCCAGCTGGATCAGTTCCGCGTCCTCAGGAACGCCCTCCACAATAAGTATCTTTATCTTTTCTTCAAACATTTTTTTCGTTTCAGGACCTCGCTCCTTCTAACCTTGTGTTGTTTCAAATCCGGGAGGTTCCTGACTTAGATTTTTGGATGGGACACGAAAAGGTTAGCGAGAAATAGTTTATAAAAGCCCCCCAAATTGGCACTTTCGCCAATTATAAACAAACAAATTCGATAATTCAAGCTAATTTAATAGAATTTGACAGGCAGGAGGTTAGTGACAGGCAGGAGGCAAGAGGCAGAAGGCAGGAGTAGTCCATAGAATATTAGAGCATTAGATCATCTAAAAACAATAAGTGCTTAACACAGAGGGCCGCAGACCACCCATTCGGGCGAACCGCAGGGGGCCGCAGTGAAAAACCTGGGCTTGGGTTTTATCTGAAGAGATAAAAGCCTATAACGCAGTGCAGCCACCAAACTAACAAAAACAAGCAACTCTACATCTTTTATGTTTTAGGTATTTACCAGGAAAAGTTTTATTGCTTGTTGATTTTCCCGCGGTCCTCTGCGGTAGGGCTGAATAGCCCCCCTGCGGCCCTCTGCGTTAAAGCTCTTGATTTTGAAACTTTCGCCGGGGTCAGAGTACTTTTCTCCTTCCCCGTCAAGGGTGAGGGATTTTATTTGTGAAATTGTCTAATGTTAGATGTTTATTGATAGTTTGACTGAAACTCAAGCCCGGGTTTTCCTCCGTGTCCTCTGTGAACTCTGTGGTGAAAAATCTTGAAACCTTTAACTTTCAACTTACAACTTTCTATATATTCTGATCCTCCCAGCCGGGAGTTCCCTTGATCTTGGCAAGTTCGGCCTCCAGCAGATTGTAGTGTCCCTGCTCGAAGTCCACCAGGTACTCCAGGAAACTTTTGGATCTTGCATCATCTTCCTCTTCGGCCATCCTTGTGTAGTTCTTAACAGCCTCTTTTTCCTTTTCCATGGCGAAAGTTATAACCTCTGTCATGGACATTCCATCAACATCAGACATCTCAAATTCACCGGCTTCAAATTCGATATCCCCCACCTCAGTCCCGGTCTGCGCCCAGTAAAGGCGGCTGAGCACTGTCCGGTGCTCCAGTTCGTCATCTGCCAGGGTGAGAAGCCTCCTTCTAACCAGCGGATTTTTCACTTTTTTTGAGACTGCCAGATAGAACTCCCTGGCCAGTATTTCTGCCTTGATAGCCTTTTTAAGTGTGTCACCGGTCTCGATATTCGCTCTCAAAATTCCACCTCGCTTTTGATAGGGTCGGAAAAAGTCATCATGTTTGATTTCTGCCAATTTATCATTGTGCTGAGTAGTATTCCAGAATTTTTTCAAAAAAGAATCCTGATGATACTGAATTAAGATTTCATCTTCAAAATCAAGTGCTTTAACGCAGAGGGCCGCAGGGGGGCTATTCAGCCCTACCGCAGAGGGCCGCGGAGAGAACTCACATCCAGTAAAGTACTTTTCTTGGGAAGGCATTACGTTAATGAGCACAAGATAAGGAATTTATGGGGAGGGTTGTAATGATTCACCCGCACCTAACCTCCCCCGTCAAGGGGGAGGAATTATATAGTTAAATTGTATAATGTTGGATGTAAATTGATAGTTTGATTGAAATCCAAATTCGTGTTTTTTACTGCGGCCCCTGCCTGCCCTGAGCCCGTCGAAGGGCGGTCTGCCCGGATGGGCGGCCTGCGGCCCTCTGCGTTAAAGGCTCTTATCTCATCAGATAAACCCAGGCTCTAAGCTTTCCTCTGTGCTCTCTGTGTACTCTGTGGTTAAACACAAATTCCAGCTTTTCTCCGTGTCCTCCGTGCCTCTGTGGTAAATACCCTTCGACTACGCTGCCTCCCTCTTTCCTACTCCCTCTTCCCTCTTCCCTGCCTTTGGGCACTATGCCCAAAGGCTCTCCAACAGCCTGTTCATAACAACCTTGAGTTCGTCAATGCTATAGGGCTTGGCGACCACATCGGTAAAGCCGTAGGCCTCGAAATCGGCCATAATAGGATCATTTGAATAGCCGGAAGAGACCACGGCCTTGATATCGGGATTAAGCTCCTTCATCCTGTCCAGTGCCTCTTTCCCTCCCAGACCACCCGGAATAGTCAGGTCAAGGATCACCACATCGAAGGGTTCTGAATTCAGGGTATTGCCATATTTTTCTATTGCCTCCGCGCCATCATTCGCTGTTTCAACTTTATACCCCAGGTGCTCCAGCATCCCCCTTGCTATGTCCCTTATGATCTCCTCGTCGTCCATGATCAGCACCTTTCCATGACCCTTTTGCAAAACTACCTCCTCCAGGTCGCTGAAGGCGAATTGAACCTCCGTATCCGATGCCGGCAGATATATCTCAAATTCCGTTCCCTTCCCTACCACTGAGAATACTGTTATCTGACCGCCGTGGTTTTTGACGATGGAATATACTGTGGCAAGCCCGAGGCCGCTTCCCTCATCCTTGGTAGTAAAATAGGGATCAAAGATGCTTTCGATGTACTCCGGCGGTATACCTATCCCCGTGTCCTTAAATGTTAACTTGATATAGTTCCCGTCCTCCAATGGAAGACCACTTTCTTCCTCTGCCCTGAAGTTCTCAGCGGAAATCTCGATGACTCCACCGTCTGGTTGGGCCTGGATTGCATTGATTACTATGTTCTGGATGACCTGACCGATCTGACCGGGATCGACCTCGCCAAGCCAGAGGTTCTGGGGAATATTAAAGTGCGGTTTAACATTTGAACCGCTGAGGGCAAAATCCACAGAATCCTTCAAAATTCCATCTATCGATTCGGGCCCGACAACAGGAGAACCACCTTTTGAAAAGGTGAGCAGCTGCTTGGTCAGGTCCCTGGCCCTGTTGCAGGCCTTGTCTGCTTCGGCGAGCCTGCCCAAAAGCTTCTCATCGTCACCGGCAAGAGTCTTGGCAAGGGAGATATTGCCCATTATCCCCGTCAGCAAATTGTTGAAATCGTGGGCTATCCCCCCCGCAAGAATGCCGGTGGACTCCAGTTTCTGTGCCCTGTGCAGTTCTGCCTCCATGCTCTTGTGTTCGGAGACATCCCTGAGGATGTTCAGGGTAGCTGGTTCACCCTGCCATTCTATTTTTGCGGCAGTGAGGAAGACCCATTTCACTTTCCCCTCGCTGTCAAGCATTCGAAAGGATTCAGGGTGGATCTCCTCTCCCGATAGTCTTCTGTGATAGTGCTCAACCACAACCTCGCGGTCGTCAGTATGGATCAGTTCGGAAAAAGACAGCTTCAATAGTTCCTTAAAAGTATATCCAAATACCTCCTCGGATATGGGGTTTGCATATTTAATTTTATCATCCTGTGCGATCATGATGGATGCATCGGCGTTTTCTACGAGCATACGATATTGGGCTTCGCTTTCCAGGAGGTTTTCCTTGGTTTTGATCTCTTCTGTTATATCCTTGCATAGCGCAAGTCGAGCAGCCTTTCCCCCAATGTCGATCATCATTGTGGAAATATCCACATACACAAGACTGCCGTCCTTTTTCCGATGGCCCCATATGCCTTCATGGAAGTCCTGATCATATTTAATGTCTCGCAGATATTCCGATCCGGTTCTAGAATCCTCCTGGGGTCTTATATCTGAGACGTTCATATCGGCGAACTCTTCTTTTGAATAACCGTAATACTTGACCGCAGCGTCATTTACAGAGATGAAATCGAAGGTATCCGTATTCAGGATCAACATCGGAAGTGGATTTTGCTCGAAGATTTTCCTGTACCTCTCCTCGGAAGCTCTCAGCTCTTCCTCCATCTCCCTGCGCCAGGTAACATCGCTGGTAATCCCCGCTATCCGGATAATTTTTCCATTCTCATCCTTTACCGGGAAGGCCCGCACAAGTATCCACCGAATCTCACCATCTGGACGCTCAATCCTGAATTCCGGGTATCTGGGTTCTGAAAGATCTCCCGCAATTTTAGCTTTGATATCAGTCAGGACTTTCTCAAGGTCTTCACTGACTATTATATTTTGCCATGAACCTGGGTCTTTGCGCAGGCTCTCGCAGGTCAACCCGAAGATTTCCTCATACACAGGAGAAATATAGAGTATCTCTTTCCAGTCCGACGTACAGATCCACAGGGCTCCGTGGATATTCTCGACAACCTGCCTCAGTAACTCTTCGTTGAAATTACTGTCCATGCTCTCCGATCCCGTTTTAGTGTTTTTCTCGCTGCTTTGTAGACTCATGTTGTTTCCCCAGCCGGCTTACGGCCGGTGTTCAATGTCCAACCACGCCTCTGGCGTGGCAGGCGTGGTAAGCGCAATGACTAGTTGTGCCCCCTCCCCTTTGTCCCCCCACGCCGCAGCGTGGTCAAGGGAGGGGTGAAAATAAATGATTCAATTTCCAAGATCCAGTATCAGTCACGATGAAGCGTGAAGTCTCGGGTCTCGAGTTGTAAGGTATTGACCCGGGACTCGAGACTAGAGACTCGGAACTGGTACTTATCCCGCTCCATATTTTATGATCCACTCTTTCTTTTCTTTCCTTTTCACTTTCTCTCCGTACATATTTCTGTCAGCAGTAGACATAAGTTCACTCAAAGATACCGGGTTTCCCGGCTCGTAATAGGCCCTTCCGATGCTGACAGCCAGTTCAAAGGGCAGATCGGCTTTTTTGTTCCGCTCCTCGAAAGCCTTGTAGATATTTTTCTGAAGACCTTCACCGCCCTGATCGGTTGAATCCACAGCAATTGCCGCGAATTCATCGCCTCCGATGCGCGCTATAATGTCCGATGCTCTCAAAACTTCACCAATAATGTTTCCGATCACAACCAGCGCCCTGTCCCCTACAGGATGCCCCAGGTTGTCGTTTATCCATTTCATGTTGTCCATATCCGTGAAGAACAGGTTCAATCCTCTGCCGGATCGGTCGGCTATCCGGAGCATCTTTTCCGCGATATCCAGAAAACCCCGCCTGTTTGAAAGACCGGTGAGTTCGTCCTTGTATGCCAGGGTCCTTAACTGCTCTCTCATCCCTACGAGTTCGGTAATATCCCTGAAACTGGTCAGAAAAGCGTTCTGCCCCTCCCAGTAGATAACGACAACCCGCATCTCCACTATCGCAATCCCCTGATCACCCCTTTTTATCTCTATCTCCTGAGGCTCACCGCTTTTTACCGAATACTCAAACTTCTTTCCTATAAGCTCTTTCTTCTGTTTGTTGAGTATGTATTCGGCAGCGGGATTGACAAAGCTGACGGTATTGTCCCTGTTGACAATCACTATTCCGTCCGCGTTGCTGTGAATAATATTAAATAGACGCTCCTCACTGGCCTGGAGATCCCTGATCGTGTTTTTCAGCTCGTCTTTTATACTCTGTCTTTCTATGGCATGCCTGATGCTTCTCATCAGCATTTCTGAATTGAAAGTCCCCTTTATCAGGAAATCCTGTGCACCCTCTCTGAGGGCTTGTACCGTTACAGATTCGTCCTGATCATCCGTCAGTACGACCAGTGGTATACCGGGAGTTATCTGATGCAGGGTCTTGAGTGTTGGAAGACCCTCGCTGTCTGAAAGGGACAGATCCAGTAACACGGCGTCTATTCCACCATTTTTCATCAGGGTTACACCTTCTGATAAATTACTTGCAACCTCATAATCAATTATGCACTCCTTCACCTCAGACAGCATTTCAGCGGTAAGACGGACATCCGCCGGGTTGTCTTCAATGATCAGTATGGATAAATGTCTGTCCAGCAAGATCAATAACTCCTGGCATGAATTCCCTGAATACTTACCGATTCAACTCGCTTTTGTTTCCCCGTTGTGATCAAGAAAATGGCTTATTTGCACCATTTGTGTCTAATCAGCTTCTATATAACTCTACTGTTACATGCTTGTCAGGATGACTTTAATGAGAAATTTAACTTAAATGCCAAGCCAAAATATCACATACTGATAAATATGACAAGGAAAATTTGACTAGAATTTTTCTGCCATTTTCCTGCCATTTCCTTAGATATCAGTATGTTATGTGGATTCTACATAATCAACATTTAATCAGGAGTTGGCAGGATTCGGGTCACAAATTTGACAATTACATATTCATGCAATATCTGCATAAAAACAGGTAGCTTTCAATCTTCCCAGACAACAACAAGGTTTCTTCCGTTTCTTTTTGCCTTGTAAAGAGCATCGTCACCGCGTTTGACCATGCTTTCCATCTTGTCGCTCGAATCAAACAATTCTGAAATGCCAATACTGACGGTGACTGAAAATCGGTTTTTTTCTGAATGGAACTCTAATTTCGATATTGCGTGTCTAACTCTTTCAGCCACTAAAGAAGCGCCTTTGAGGTCGGTTTCAGGGAATAGAAAGCAAAATTCTTCTCCGCCAAAGCGAGCCAGCAAATCTGTCTTGCGAATTTGCTTTTCACATGCCTTCGCCACGGCAATCAGAACCTTATCTCCGAAATCATGGCCATAGGTGTCGTTAACTTTCTTGAAAAAGTCAATATCCAGCATGGCGTAGGACAGATCGTTTTGATGCCGGATTGCTAACTGGAACAAGCGCAGGGCTTCGGTGTTGAAACTACGGCGGTTGCTCAATTCTGTAAGTGGATCAATGAGGGAAAGGCGTTCGACCTCCTGATATAAGGTCTCTAATTCCTTTCTTGCCTGGTTCTCGGCCTGAAGGGCTTTTTCCAGTTCCTGGCCTTTAATGTAAAGCTCACGGCTCTTCTCTTCAGCTATTTTCTCGGCTTGTTGCCTTATGTTCTTCTCTCTTTGGAATCTCCGTTCCAGCAGCTTGATTGCATCGCCCATTTCTAGTCCTGGAGTTTGGTGATGATGAAAAGTTCCGCCAAAGGGTCTTCTGGAACACTCTCCCGTCTCACCTCGACACGTTCATTAAAATAATCAGCGGTGCCCATGATCAACCCTTCGGCCAGGTCTGGAAGGTTACTGACAGAGCGGTAAGTCATTTCAAGCCTGTCAGGAGACGGGGATACACAAGTGAAGGAAGGCAATTCAGCATCGCTGTATAACTTTTTAACCTCCAGATGAACATAGCTTTCCACCAAAGGTAAAAAATCAAGGGTTGATGTCACCCCTTCAAAGAAAACAGGGAAGATCTCCGCGAACCGTATGAGTAAATGGCGACCGAACGTCTTCAAAAGATCGGGCACAGAAATGGAGGTAATTTCAGATAGCTTTGTCACCAAATCCACCATTTCCTTAGCATCGTAAGTGCCCACCGTCGTATAAGCGCCGCCGGAAGGTAATTTTACCTCATCGATAAGGCGTTCACTCGTCTCAATGGAAAACTTATCTTCGACCATGTCGAGAAATTCTGAAAAAACAATACCTTTCATAATATCTCCTTCCTTGAACGTATTATGAGTTTTTGTGCATTAAGGAATCATGGCCAGGCAAAATGAGCTCCACTTGTCCGTTTCATTTTCTTAAGGTCAATAACTTCACCTGTAATTTCCCTATTTATGGTTGAGTCAATTATCCCAAAATTATCATATATGTCAATGCTAAATTAACCTATTTGTCAGTTTTCATTTATATGTCGATTGTCGGCAAGTGGTTGTATAGTTGCTGTGGAAGAAGCTTACCTTTTGTTTCACTTCTATAAATAAGATATAAGAACAAGTAGGAAGGCAGGACCTGATCCTGAAATTAATAGAAGGAGAAGTCAACATGCATCACAAGACAGATAGCGATTCCGCGATTTCCCTGAAAGTTGAAGGTATGCACTGCGGTATGTGCGTTTCCAGAATAGAGAAGGCCCTGAAGGAACTTGATGGCGTATCAGAAGCGACTGTGAGCCTGGAAGAGAACAGGGCTAACGTGAGGTATGAGTCGGGGAGTGTTAAAACCGAGGAACTGATCGCGGCGGTTGAGGAATCAGGATATAGTGCATCAACCTAGCTTCATGTAGTAGAACTGTTCAAGGTTCAACGTTCAATGTTCAAGGTGGAGATTGGAACATTAGAACATTGAAAAACGATAACTGCTCTAACGCAGAGGGCCGCAGGGGGGCTATTCAGCCCCTATCGCAGAGGGCCGCGGGGAACCAACAGGCAATAAACTTTTTTGGTAAACACCTGAATACAAAGGAGAAGAAGTATTGCTTCGTCAAGCCAAAAGCTTGATCGCAATGACTAATAGTGCCCCCTCCCCCTATATTCCCCTCCCACCATCAGTCTTCGCCAAGGCTTCGACCTGACAAGAGGGAGGGGAGTAAACCCCGATACCCGTAAACTCTGTGCCCTCCGTAAACTCTGTGGTTCAAAAAAATCGCCATTATTTTCATAATGTCTTACCCCAAGCCCAGGTTTTCCTCCGTGTTCTCCGTGCCTCCGTGGTGAAAAACCAAACCCAAGGTTTTCTCTGTGTACTCTGTCCTTCGACGCACTTACGTTTGCTCAGGACCGTGAGCCTGTCGAACGGTGACTCTGTGGTGAGAAATCTTGGAACTTGGATTTGAATCTGCTGCTCGAATATCCAATTATGACCAGTACGCCTGGATAGGCTATAATGAAGTAAGCTTTTTAGAGTCACAAACACGGGGAGGCAGATATGGTCAAGGTCAAGGACTCCATGGGGGAGATGAAGGTGCCGAAGAGTGCCTATTATGGGGCTTCTACACAGAGGGCTGTGGAGAATTTTCCAGTTTCCGGTTACGTAATACCGGAAGGAATCCTCAGGGCTCTGGCCCTTATCAAACAGTCGTCAGCCGGGGTAAACAGTGAACTGGGACTGCTTTCCGATGATCTGGCCGATGTAATAAGTCAAAGCGCTCAGGAGGTTATTGACGGCAAACTTCTGGATCAGTTTCCCATTGATGTGTTTCAGACAGGCTCCGGTACCTCCACAAATATGAACATGAATGAGGTCATCGCGGCCAGATCCAACGAGATCCTCGGGAAAAAACGGCAGGGGCGCACCCCTGTTCACCCCAATGATCATGTCAATATGGGGCAGTCCAGCAACGACGTTATCCCTTCAGCCATGCACATTGCAGCGAGGCTGCAGGCGGGCGAGGAGCTCATACCGGCCCTTGTCGCCCTCAGAGATTCCCTGATTCAGAAGTCCGAGGAGTTTGAGGACGTTATCAAGGTCGGCAGGACCCACATGCAGGACGCAGTTCCCGTGACCCTTGGACAGGAATTTTCCGCATGGGCATCACAGGTTCGTAACGGGATCGTCAGAATAAGGGATACATTCAACGGTCTGGAGGGCATCCCACTCGGAGGCACGGCGGTTGGAACAGGGCTTAACTCTCATCCCGAGTTCGGAAACAGGGCAGCGGCGCTAATTGCGGGAGAAACGAAGGTAAAATTCAGGACTTCCGATAACATTTTTGCTGATATGGGCGGTAAGGACGCCCTGTCTTCACTTTCGGGGGCCCTTTCTGTTCTGAGTACATCTCTGATAAAAATAGCATCAGACATTCGTTTCCTGGCATCCGGTCCCTTTACCGGAATAGGTGAGATAAACCTTCCGGCCGTTCAGCCAGGATCATCGATCATGCCGGGGAAGGTTAATCCAGTGATACTGGAATCCGTGATCCAGGCCGCTTTCAGGGTCATTGGTAACAATGTCACGGTTTCCATGGCAAACTCCTCCGGAAATCTTGAGCTCAATGTTGCCATGCCCCTGATGGGATATGTGCTTACTGAATCCATAACACTCCTTGCCGGAACAAGCCGGATAATGTCCGAAAAATGCGTTTCCGGAATTGAAGTAAATCGCGACAGATGCTCTCAGCTAATGGAAAAAAGCCTGGCACTGGTAACGCCTCTCGCACAGAAGATCGGTTATGACAAGGCCGCGGAAATCGCGAAAGAGGCTCAGAAAACCGGGAAATCCATAAGAGATATAGCTATGGAAAAACAAATACTTGAACCTGAAGAGTTAAAGGAGATTCTAGATCCGAAAAAGATGGTTTAATTGAAATGTTGGACATTGGAAAATGGAAATTAGAGATTGGAAATTGGGTTATATAAAGAGATAAGAGCTTTGAACCACAGAGTTCACAGAGGTCACAGAGAAGGGCCTTGGGCTTGGGTTTCAATACTCATCCCCTCCCCTGGCGGGAGGGGACACAACTAGTCATTGCGCTTACCACGCCTGCCACGCCAGAGGCGTGGTTGGACATTGGACCTTGGACGGAATAAGAGCCCAGCGCCTATAACCTGCTTCACCATACAGGGAGAACCGTATGTCAAACGACGAATTCGGAAACCTGAATTTCGATCCGAGAGACACATTGAAGGTCGGCAAGGAATCCTATGTCATATACCGCCTTGATTCCCTGGAGAAGATGGGTATTGCAGAAATTGGCAGACTTCCCTTCTCCATCAGGGTCCTTCTGGAGAATCTCCTGCGCAGTTCCTTTTCCGGGACAGGAACCCTGGACGACGTAAAGCGCCTTGCTGCATGGAAACCTGAAGGTAAGGACAGGAAAAGTATCCCGTTCATGCCCGCCAGGGTCGTCCTTCAGGATTTTACCGGTGTTCCGGCTGTTGTGGACCTTGCGGCCATGCGATCGGCAATAGCACGCATGGGGGGCGATCCTTCCCTGATAAATTCTGTTGTCCCGGCCGACCTGGTGATAGACCATTCGGTACAGGTGGACTATTACGGTACCGGGGATGCATATCAATTGAACACGAAGCTGGAAACCGAACGGAATATCGAGAGATACTCCACACTGAAATGGGCACAAAAAGCATTCACCAACTTCAGAGTAGTTCCACCGGGCACTGGAATCGTACACCAGGTAAACCTTGAGTACCTGGGCGAGGTTGTAACGACACGTAGTGTCAACGGTGAACTCTCGGCATTTCCCGATACCCTCGTGGGAACTGATTCCCACACTACAATGATCAACGGTCTGGGTATCGTTGGCTGGGGAGTGGGAGGTATCGAAGCTGAAGCTGTCCTCCTCGGACAGCCTTACTTTATGCTCATCCCCGAGGTTGTGGGAATGAAGCTGACAGGGAGCCTCCCTGAAGGAACTACCTCAACTGACCTCGTCCTCTATATCACCGAATTCCTGAGAGAGGCAGGCGTTGTTGGCCGTTTCATAGAATTTTTCGGTCCAGGCCTTTCTACTCTTTCCCTCCCTGACAGGGCCACTATTTCCAACATGTCGCCGGAGTACGGCGCGACCATGACTTTTTTCCCCGTGGACCACAAGACCCTCAGCTACCTCTCCCAGACCGGACGTCCCAGCTCTCTTATAAGCATGGTCGAAAAATACACAGTGGAGCAGAGATTGTTTCACACAGAGAACGAATACGAACCGGATTTTACCAGGGTCTATGAATTTGACCTCTCTGGTGTGGAGCCTACTCTGGCCGGTCCGCGGAGACCCCATGAGCGAGTCCCCCTGGACAAAATGAAAGAAGCGTTTATGACGAACCTTCCCGAGATGCTCGGAGATGGAATAACATCTGATGCCGACAATTTTACCGACTGTGGGTCCTGGGCCGATGAAGGGGGATCATCAGTGGGTGCACCGGAAAACTGTGCATGCCCTGCGGAGCCCAGGAACATCTGCTGTGAAGTCCCGATAGAACTTTCGGGTGAGAAATTATCTATCAGCGACGGGTCGGTCGTTATCGCGGCCATAACAAGCTGCACTAACACGTCCAACCCTTCTGTGATGGTCGGTGCGGGTCTTCTTGCGAAAAAAGCCGTAGAGAAGGGCCTTTCCAGCAGATCCTGGGTGAAAACAAGCATGGCTCCAGGATCCAGAATCGTCACCCGATACCTGGAAAAATCCGGGCTTCTATCTCCGTTGGAGGCCCTGGGTTTTAATGTAGTGGGCTACGGATGTACGACCTGCATAGGCAACAGCGGGCCCCTGCATCCTGAGATCCTTAACTGTATAGAGGAAAATCAGCTCATTACAGCGGCAGTTCTATCAGGTAACAGAAACTACGAAGCCAGGATCAATCCCCATATCAGGGCAAACTACCTGGCTTCCCCCATCCTGGTGGTTGCTTATGCGCTGGCGGGAAAAGTTGATATGGACCTCATGAATGAACCCATAGCCGATGATACCGACGGCAACCCCGTTTACCTGAGAGACCTCTGGCCATCTGAGGATGAGATCTCAGCTGTCCTGGCCGGTTCCCTGGAATCAGGCATGTTCAAGTCTACTTACGATCATGTCTTCGAGGGCGATGAGAACTGGGATCTCATCGAAGTACCTGAAGCCAGCATGTATAGTTGGAACCCGGAATCCACCTATGTGCAGGAACCCCCGTTTTTTCAGGATATGCCACACGCCCCCCCTGCCCTCTCCAACATCGAGGGAGCCAGGGTGCTGGCAATCTTTGGTGATACCCTGACTACAGACCATATATCTCCTGCAGGGGCCATCCCCCTGGACAGCCCGGCCGGTCAGTACCTTATTGGGCTGGGAGTTGAACAGGATGATTTCAACAGCTTCGGCTCGCGGCGGGGCAATCATGAAGTCATGATGAGAGGCACTTTCGGAAATATCAGGATCAAAAACCTGATGGTGGACCAGGTTGGGAGCTGGACACTCCACAGACCGTCAGGGGACCTGTTAACGATATACGATGCCGCGATGCGATACCACGAGGAGAAAACTCCCCTTGTTGTCCTTGGCGGAAAGGAATATGGAGCTGGAAGCTCCCGGGACTGGGCTGCAAAAGGAACATCCCTGCTCGGTGTGAAAGCAGTAATTGCTGAATCGTATGAACGCATCCACCGCAGCAACCTGGTTGGCATGGGAGTTCTCCCACTACAGTTCACAAACGGCCAGGGCGCTCTGACACTGGGCCTGGACGGCACCGAAACGCTGGATATCTTCGGCATTGAAGACCTTACACCTGACAGTACGATCTCAGTAACGGCCCGCAAGGCAAATGGAGATACGGTTAATTTCGATGCCATTGTCAGGCTGGAAAGCGAGGTTGATCTAGAGTACTACAAGCATGGGGGTATCTTGAATTATGTTTTGAGAGAGATGCTTTCCAAATGATTCGTTCAACGTTTCACGTTCAATGTTCAACGTAAGGGAGTTTCAACTTTGAACGTTTAACTTTGAACGTTGAACCCAAATCACTACACTACGGTTTCTCCACCGGGGACACCTTGTATCTTCCCATTGTGTATCGCATGTTGACTCTTTCGAGGCTTTTTCCCTTACTTTTCCCGGCATGAATAATTGAAATAATTATAACATCCTTCAGAGTGAAGACGATGTGCTGTGCAAGGTCGGTATGAGTACGGTCAACTTCCAGTCTGACCTCTGGAATGATTGTTCCGTTGGCACTCAGAGAATATAGCTGGGACGATGTGTCATCTATGTATTTGTCCACCGAAAAGTTGCTCATGTTCACTCTCCCCGCCTTGCTCTGGGAAGAGAGGGCGCGTGCCATTACACGTCCCAGGCGGTAGTTCTGTATATCTATCCACTGGTTCTCATGCTCACTTACTGTATCTTCATCTGCTGTTTCAAAGTTAATCTGGATATAACATCCCGCATCAGCAGTGCGATACATCATGAAAATTGCGGTAATACCTATCAAGAAAGTTACAGGTAGCAGCCGCTTAACTTTTGCCTTTCTGCACATGGAGCAGAATCCTCGCAGAGATCAAAAAGAATCAAAACATTGTGAACGTACACTAATTATGATTGGTTTGTCCGACTATGACAACTGTGTATCCGCGAATATAGTACCCTACTACATTGGTGCTGTAATTCAAATCAGTTCCAGGCATCAGGCTTCTGGTTATTCCAAAAGATATAATTTTCAAAAGTAATATTGATAGGGTCGTAAAAAGTCCATCCATGGCTTATTACTCCGCGGAAAGAGAAAAATGTCATTTTCACTTTCCTCACAAATCTACGACTTGCGGTGCAAGTCATTGATTTGGGCGCCCTCAATGGGCGCGTTTGATGACTTTTTACGAAGTCATAAACATTAACTCAACTTCTATCGTCAGAGTCTGCTAAACTTGACAGCGTAAAATATCTTCAGTAACCAGAAACAGAACAAAGGAGGAACATGATGAAGCGGTTTGCGGCAATTGTGATGATAGCGCTGATAATACCCCTTTCTGCCGTAGCCGGTGAAAACCTGGAAGATCCGGCTGATTTTGCTGCAGCCTTTCACAAAGCCATGAAATCTGGAAACAAGGAAAAAGTCCTTGCGTTTTTCGATCCTGAACTTTCCATCTTTGAGTCAGGAATCGCTGAAACCTCACTGGAGGAGTATGCCTCTCATCATCTTGAAGCAGACCTTGAGTTCAACTCCTCAACGAAAAGAAAGGTGGTCGATCAAAACGTTTGGGTCTCAGGCGATACTGCCTGGATTCTGACCCGTTTCAGGACAAAAGGCAAATTCAGAGGAACCAGGATCGATATTTCGGGAGTTGAAACTATGAATCTTGTTCGCCGACCTGAAGGTTGGCGTATTATTCATGCCCACTGGTCGCATAAGACTAATAAGTAATCGGATATTGGGTTTAGAACAGTAGAGCATTAGAAATTGGGGAGACCAGGCTATAGGCTATAGGCGGTAGGCTATGGGCTGGGGACAGAACAAAGGGCAAAGAGTGGCAGGCGACTCTTTTAACAGGGATGGAGGGGATAAGGGCAGGCGTTGGTTTGGGATTTATCTGTAGAGAAAAGAGCTTTAACGCAGTGCAGCCACTTTAAGGCTGCTCCGCGGGGAGGGCTAGTCAGCCCTTACCGCAGGGGGGCGCAGGGAAAGAAATTGTTGGGTTAGAGCATTAGAAATTGGATTTAGATCATTAGAACATTAGACATTAGAACATTGCTTAATGGCCTTGGGCTCTGGGCGTTGGGCTATGGGCTACGTCTATAAAATCTCAATTCTTCATAGATGTTGACCTAAGCACAAAGTTCATAGCTCACAGCACATTGGTTGTTAGTTGATAGTTTTGTTTTTTAAAACCTATAGCCTACCGCCTACAGCCTATAGCCTGTTTACGCATTACGCATCACGATAATCACTTGGAACCTGGAACTAGTTAAGAGCGGTTCGAGATACTCCAAACCGCTCGTTTATTACACGCTCCATCCTCGGTGCTACCACGAGATCGAACACATCGCCTTTTCCTGGAAACAGGTTCCGGGCAACCAGACGTAGTTGGGATACTGCTTCCCATGCCTCCTCGATCGAAAGAGATTCGGTGTAAAGGCGCTGCATTGTCAGATTTGATACGAACCGGAATATCCGGATCTTCCGGTTCTCCTCCTTTATCTCTTCTTCTGAGTACGTATTCCGTCCTTCAGAATCGCTTTTCATTATGCTCTTCCTCTCATTCAGCCTGATATGTCATATACTACAGCCGCAGATTCGAATTATCCTCATCTCTATTTTACTACATTGACCCCTCTTGACAAATAGATCCGGTGAAATGATGCCAGAGATTGTCATGAGACAGTAGCAGAATTCGCAAAAACTTTGACCATTGCAGATTACAGTTTTGTTATTTTTATGGCAGATTCTGCTTTATCTGGTATATTGCTGCGGTAGAATACGACTTTCATTTACAGGTGAGCAATATGATCAAAGACCCAGACCGTCTGGAAAAGCCTACCCGCGGGCAGGACACAGAAACCGTGATCAAGGATTTTGTGATCTCCCTGATCCAGGCTTTTCTCCGAACTGGATATTATCTTCCGGATCATCCCCAATCCAACGAAGCCAGGGAAGGTCTTTACGAAACCTTTACGGGCCTTGCCGGCAGATCAGGCGAATTGACTTTCTATACCAGGGGTGTTGACGACCAGGGCGAGATCTTTATCGAAGGTGTAGCAGTCCACGATCTGCCCATTTCCCAGGTAATGACCAAAGGAATGGCTGACGTTTACGTTACAAAATTCCTTGAATTCCTCCAGAGAAAGGAATTAATAAGCATCTCTATTTCCACCAGGATCGGGAAGGGGGAATTTTCACACCTTATCGACCTGATAAGTGAACCGGCCATGGTGGACATGAAGCATAAGGATACCAAAGAAAAATTTCTCAAAAGCCTTGCTGAGCACGGCATCCGGAATGTTTCCTTCCTCTTTAACGAAGACATCATCTCCACAAGGCGCAACATTCCCTGGAGGGTTAGCCTGGCTCTTTCCCGCCTCGGAAAGGATCTAAAACTGCTGCCGGTTCTTCAGAGCCTGGAGCCTGCCGAGCTCGAAGTGGTCAAAAAGGAGATCCTGCACGATGCCCTGAAACCACTGAGTAACCCGGAACAGGCCTATGCCTTCCTCATGAACCTCGATCTTGCACCAAATCCCACTCTGAGCGAGGAGGCTTGCGAGGAAGAGACTCTGCAGTTTATGGCACCCGAACTCCTCTACACTATTGTTCCCCTCTATATCAAAGACGCATCCAGCGATAGGGAGCAAATGACAGAAATGCTTGGACCTGACAAACTCCCTCGGATCCTGGATAAGCTTTCCACAAGGTTTGTACAGCTCGACACGTCTGAATCAAGGATACTGCTCCAGGATCTGTACGAATCAGGCCTCATGTCCGTGGATGACCTCCCGTCCCAAGTTCGTGAAAGGATCTCGATAATACGCCTGATCAAGAGTTTCCTCGAGCACAGGGAAAAGTACCTTGAACATCTGGATTTAGCCAGTTCTCCGGCAGAATATGCCAAACGCGCAAGTCCTCTTGCCATGATAGTTCCATATCTCATCGAAGGTGATAGGTTCGAAGAGGCCCTGGCTATAAGCGAGTTGCTGGTAGAACACACCGAGACCAGAGAGAAAAAACAGATCGCTCACCAGGCACTTAGCGAAATAGCCGACGGTTCTGCCCTGGAGAAGGCCCGAAAAGCGTTTCTCAAGGTTTCCAAGGAGAATCGTATTGTACTTGGAAAATTCTTTGCCCTGATGGGGGCCTGGTCGGTACCCCATCTGGCAAATATCATAAGGGAATCAGATGATATCTGGCGAAGAAAGCAGGCCGCGGAGATCCTGCTTGATATGAACTCCGAATCAGCAGCCTTCCTGACTAGTCTGGTGGATGATGATGGGCTGGCTGATGAGGCGCTTTCAATTATCATCAAAGTCCTGGGAAATATTGAAGATGAAACTCTTGTCCCGCTGGTCGTCGGGACTGTGTTGAAAAGGATAGATCATGAAAATCCCCAGATTCGCCTCGACTCTCTGAATGTATTGACCATCCTCGCTCCCAAGGAAAGTTTCGACCACTTCGAGGAAAAACTGAAAGATCCTGTGCGCAGTGTCAGAAAAGAAGCGATGCGCGGATTGGGACTCTCCGGTGACCAACGTACATTTGAGCTTCTCAAAAAGAAGATAGACAAAGCGGAAGAAACTGATTCTGATATCGACTGGGATATGGCATCAGCTGCGATATCGTCGTTGAGCAATTTGATTGATACAAATATTCAGATCAAAGGCGAAATAGAAAAATTCATTTTGGAACTCTCAAATAGAAGCTACGATTCCGGCATCGTCAAGAGGATCCTCAAAAAATCAGAGAACTTCCCCCCTGATGCACTCATCTCTTTAGCCGCTGTTCTTGGAAAAATAGAAGACGAAGGGAGTCTTAAGGTCCTGGCGCAGATGGCCAAATCGAGGGATGATTCCGTCGCCAAAAAGGCCTCCGATGAGCTTCAGAAACTGGTTAAATTATGAGTAACAGTGCGCAGGGCGTAGTGCGTGATGAGTGACTAGTGATTGGTAATTAGTGATTGGTGATTATTGAAACAAGGCTCTAGGCGCTGGGCTCTGGGCTAACAAATCAAACATCCCCTCCTTCCTCTTTCCTTCTGCCTCTTGCCTCCTGCCTGATCTACTGACTCATCTTAAAACTGATCCACCCCAGACAATCCTTCGCCGCAAGCCTCCCTATCGGTCCCGTGCTGTATACGGCATTGGCGACCTTGCCGTCAGGATCGATAATGAACCCGGATGCGTGCAGATAACCGCCTTCGCTATCGTAAAATGCACCTGTGGCTTTTGATATCTCAATCGGGTCAAGATTACATCCCACAGGATAATCGAATTCAGATTCCTGCACCATTTCCTCGGACTTGTCGATGCTATCCACTGACGCTGCTATTACATTAATGCCTTTATCAGCAAACTCCTTCTGGATGCTGCCAAAGTCAGCGAACTGCTGACGGCAGAAAGGTCACCAGGATCCCCTGTAAATGAGGAAAACGCTCCAGTTTCCCTTGAGGTGGTCCGGTAGAATAATCCTGCTTCCCTCAACGGTATCGAATTCAATCCTCGGGAAGTTATCTCCTGAGTCCAGCGGTCTTGAGTTTTCTCTTGCCATTGTTTTGTCTCCTTGTTTATTTGTAATCGCTCTCTATAGTTTAGCAGACACTGAAAATAATTCATGAGTAACCAGTTGATAGTTGTTTGTTGTTAGTTGCTTGTTAAGTGTGAGGAATTCTATCACTTACTATCAACTAACAACTTGCAACTAACAACTGGGAACTAGAAAGGAACGTACATCAGGAGGCAGTAAGAACTGCATAAATAAGAAAACAAGCGATAACCAGTTCAAGCAGGGCATAGCTTGCCAGATTAGCGTACAGGACAGATCGCTTTACATCCTTCCTGTCTTTTTCCGGAAGAAGCCTTCTTGCCACCTGATACTCTACCAGCCACGAGGTGAAGAAATAAGGTATCATAAGGACCAATCCTGCCGACGGCACCATCCAGAAGAACTCCTTCTCATAGGGTATAAGCCATGGAGCCTGCCATGTCACAGCCAGAAGCTTCCTCAGGACAGTATCGATTCCGTGAGAGCCTCCGCCGCCGGTGAGCATCTGCAATGCCACCAGTAAGCCCCAGGTGATGGGAATACCGATGAAAGTAGATGCGAGGTTTGACGCGGTGGTGACTTTTATAGCTGTACCCGGCGACAGATCGAGCCTGCGAGAGCAGATATGTCCTTCCACCGCTATAACCGGTATAAGGGATACGACCATCCAGGGCAGTGTGATAAAGATCATTGGAAGGCCGATGTTCGCATAGGCCAGCGTAGGCAGGCTAAAGGTGAAAAGAATGCATATTGCGGCTGTTTTTCCAATAGATCGGGGAGGCCGTGCTAACATTATCAATATTTCCTTCGCAAAATTTGATGACTACGCAAAAAGTCATCAAGCGCCCATTGAAGGGCGCCCAGATCAATGACTTGCACAGCAAGTCGTTGATCTGTGAGGAAAGTGAAAATGACACTTTTCACTTTCCGTGGAGCAAAAAGCCATGGATGGACTTTTTACGACCCAATCAATATTAATAGTTTATCAGTTTTACTCTATCCACGCGGTCTGATGCAAGCATGCATGAGTAAAAGGAGATCATGAACGCAAATAATTACCAGGTTATCGGGTTGGGCCAGTGTTCCCTTGATTATCTCGGGATCGTTGAGCACTATCCTCCTGCGGATGTAAAATGTGAATTTAGTGAGATGGTCATCCAGGGTGGCGGACCTGTAGCCACTGCGATGGTCGCGCTTTCCCGTTGGGGAGTGAAGTGTTCATTTTCCGGCGTGGTAGGTAACGACTCCTTCGGCAATGAGATCACCAGATCTCTTGAGGAAGAAGGTGTTGATACCGGTGGGTTACTTGTCAGGGAAGGTTGTACGTCACAATTCGCTTTCATCGCTGTGGAACCAGGCTCCGGAAGCAGGACCATCTTCTGGCAGCGGCCGTCGGGGGCAGTACCACATCCGGATGAGATCGATTACAACCAGATCAGGAATGCCGATTTTCTCTACACCGATGGTCTATTTGTAGAAACAACAATAGAGGCATGCCGGGAGGCAAGGAAGAGCGGCACAAAGGTAGTCGTTGATGCCGGGACATTAAGGGAAGGTATGCTGGAACTTGCAGGTCTTAGCGATTACTTCATTGCCTCCAGGACCTTCGCCAGGGCACTTAGCGGCGATGGAAAAGAGATCGAAGCCTGCAGGGAGATCGCTGACCTCGGACCGGAGGTAGTGGGAGTCACACTTGGTGAAGAGGGTTACGTGGCAATGGTGGACGGTGAAATAACTAAGCACCCGGCTTACAAAGTGGATGCAGTTGATACAACCGGCTGCGGCGATGTTTTTCACGCCGGCTTCACTTACGGCCTGATCCATGGATGGGATAAACTGAAATGTCTTGATTTCGGAGCTTGGGCGGCGTCAAGAGTGAGCCTTAAGCTCGGAGGCAGGTCCGGAATACCTGAAGTGAAGGATTATCCCTTCTGATACTTTGTTAAAACTGTTTCACCACGGAGACACGGAGGACACGGAGAAAACCCAGGGTTGGACTTGGGTTTACACAAGGAGATAAAAACTTTAACGCAGGGGGCCGCAGGAGGGCTATTCGCCCTACCGCAGAGGGCCGCGGGGAAATCAACAATCAATAAACTTTTCCTGGTAAACACCTAATACATAAAGATGAAGAGTTCTGGTAATTGACAGTTTGATTGAAACTCAAACTCGTGCTTTTCTCTGTAGCCCCTCTGCTAACCATTGCTTGCCACGACATAGCCTTGACGAAGGCGAGCGAAACAGCCTGCAAGAGGCTGTACTGCGTTACAGCCTCTTATCTCTTCAGATAGAACCCAAGCCCTGATTTTTCACTGCGGCCCCCAGCGGTCCGCCCGGATGGGCGGTCTGCGGCCCTCTGCGTTAAGGCTCTTATCGCTATTTCATATTCTAATGCTCTAGTGCTCTAAACCCAATTTCCAATTTCGAATCTCGACATTCCATCTACCCTTCTCAAGGGAAAGGAGTAAACCCCCGACGCCCCGACACGCCGTTTCACCGTTTCTTCACTTCTCTATAATTAGCGCCCTTCGCACTACGCCCTCCGCACTGCCTTTAATCCTTCGGTCCCATAAGGACCCTTTTATCCCTGAGTATTTCAGCAAGTTTCCTGCGGCTGACAACTTCCGCGCCTGCAGATTCCGCCATTTGAATATCGCTGTCCCTGATATCGAAGTGCTCAGCGTATGTGCCGGCGGACTGGAGCTTCCAGATGAGGCCTATTCCTCTGGCAAAGCTCCATAACTCCTCTGAACCCTTTTCGCCAGGCTGGTCGGACAGGAGGTGCGCCCACCCTTCTCCGTTTGGGTTGTCCATGTATATAGCCATCTTGCCAGTCCCTGGTCCCGACTCTCTAGTCCCGAGTTAATGATAAAGCCAAGAATGAAAAGGCTATTTTTATAATAAAACAATCAAGTTAGCTTTTCACGAATAATCGGCATTTATAACCAGACTATAGTGTATAATTTATAATTCGGAGTTAGTGTCATTCCATTTTACCGGGAGATAATCATGGAAAAACGCATTCTTGGAAAAGGCGGGCTAACGGTATCAGCCATGGGACTTGGCTGCATGGGGATGTCCGAGTTCTATGGAACAGGAGATGAGAAGGACTCTATTGCCACAATTCACAGAGCCCTTGAACTGGGCATCGACTTCCTCGATACAGCTGACATGTATGGCCGGGGACACAATGAGGAACTCGTGGGCAAAGCCATCAAAGGTATGCGGGACCAGTTTGTCGTAGCCACCAAATTCGCCGTACTTCGCGGCGATGACGGAAGCTTTGTGGGCGTTAGTGGAAAACCCGAGTATGTAAAGTCAGCCTGCGAGGCGAGCCTCAAGCGCCTCGGTATAGATGTGATAGACCTCTACTACCAGCACAGGGTGGATCCAGAAACTCCTATCGAGGACACTGTTGGAGCAATGGCCGAACTTGTCTCCGAAGGAAAGGTCCGATTCCTTGGTCTTTCCGAGGCGAGAGCTGATTCGATTCGGCGCGCAAACGAGGTACATCCTATAACCGCATTGCAATCGGAGTATTCACTCTGGTCCAGGGACATTGAGGCCTCCATAATCCCGGCCTGCAGAGAGCTTGGCGTGGGCCTGGTGCCTTACAGTCCCCTTGGACGTGGTTTCCTGACGGGTACTATAAAAACGCCTGAGGACATTTCCAGCGAGGGCGATTTCAGAGCTGCCAGATTCCCCCGGCTTGAGGGAGATAATTTTCAGAAAAATCTCGAGATCGTTAATCTCGTGGAGGAGATCGCTGCGGAGAAGGGCTGCAAGCCATCTCAGCTGGCCCTGGCCTGGGTACTTGCAAAGGGAGATGACATGGCACCCATTCCCGGAACAAAGAGGATAAAGTACCTGGAAGAAAACGCCGCGGCCCTTGATATAAAGCTGACAGATGATGATATAAGAAGTATCGACAATGCATTCCCACCGGATGTAGCAGTCGGTACCCGTTACAACGAAATGGCCATGAAAATGATAGAGGAATGAGCATTGTGTCACACAATGCTCATTCCAGTCGAAGTGCGTGGTCGAAGTCGAAGTGGGTTATATAGAATTCAGTAGTCAGGAGTCAGTGTTCTGTATTCTGACTTCTGGATTCTCCCTCTTTCCTTTTTCCTCTTTCCTCTTTCCTATCTCGCTCCACCGTAAATACGCACCATATCCGGCTTCTCAACAGTAAAATAGTGCACCCAGATATAGATGTGGCTGAATAGGGCAAAGCACAGGGCTGCTACTGAAGAGAAGAGTACTGCCGGGATCCAAATGAGCAGAAACCCGAATACATACATGCTATTGGGTGTGAAACGAAAAATCCCCTCTCTCACCAGCGGCATGTTTCTGTAGGATATGTCGAAGTGGTCTATTCCCAGTGCCCTCCGGAAACTGAAATATTTTACGATAGAATAGAGAAGATAGACTACCGGAGCGGTCATGATAATGGCGGCAGTGACCGCAACCACAGGGGTCAAAGGCAGTGTATTGCGGTTGGAGATCGCCAGAAAGCATATCAGGATGAGCCGGAGGATGATCAGAACGGCAAACCCCATAGCATAAATAGTAAAAGCACGTGACCCCAGATGTCTGGTTAGAAAACTCGTGTGCAGTTGAGTCCTCCAGCAGACCCAGACATAGAATTGATGTGCAAGGGTATTTGCAAGCGCCACGTACAACCAGTCTCTGGTACTGATTCCGAGGAACTCACCTGCCTGGAACCCGGGCAAACAAGCAGACAAATACAACCCTGTCAGCAGAATAAGCAACCAGAGATAGTGTGTTAACTGCTTCTCGAAGATCAGTTTTATCTTGTCCATTTATCTCCGTTTGTTCACTAATAGTCAGCTATTGTGATGCGTGACGCGTAATGCGAAAATCAGGCTATAGGCGCTGGGCGCCAGGCTCTGGGTTTCATTCAATCCCAATTTCCAATCCTCAATGTTCCAATGCTCTAATTCCAAATGCTCTAATGTTCTAATGCTCTACCCCCATACTCCGATACGTATACTTAAGTGACTCTATGGTGAAAAAAACAAAAAAAAGTCGCTCACCCTCAGGATGAGCGACTCATGGCGATTAACGCTTCAAACCAGTATTTTCAGATAAGTCCCATGGCCAGCATGGCCCTGGCTACCTTGATGAAACCGGCGATGTTCGCCCCGACGACGTAGTTGCCCTCGTCACCGTATTCCACGGAAGTTTCGTAACACAGCTTGTGGATGTTGATCATGATCTGGTGCAGCCTTTTTTCGGTGTAATCGAAATCCCATGCATCCCTGCTGGCGTTCTGCTGCATCTCCAGAGCGGACGTAGCGACGCCGCCAGCGTTGGCGGCCTTGCCGGGTCCGTAGGCGATCTTGGACTTCAGGAAAACCTCAACCCCTTCAGGTGTCGTGGGCATGTTGGCCCCTTCGCCCACGGCGATACAGCCGTTCTTGACCAGGATCTCGGCGTCTTTACCGTTCAGTTCGTTCTCCGTGGCGGAGGGCATGGCCACCTGGCAGGGAATATCCCAGATGTTTCCCTTCTCCTTGTAAACGGCGTCCTTATGGTACTCAGTGTAATCCTTGATCCGCCGCCTCTCCACCTCCTTGAGCTGTTTGATAAGATCAAGATCCAGCCCCTTCTCGTGCAGGATGACACCGCTGGAGTCGGAACATGCAATGCACTTGCCGCCCATTTGGTGGATCTTCTCGATGGTATAGATGGCGACGTTTCCGGAACCGGACACCGTACAGATCTTGCCGTCAAGGCTATCTTTACGCACCTTCAGCATCTCATCCACAAAAAAGGTAGTGCCGTATCCGGTTGCCTCGGTCCGAACCAGTGATCCTCCCCAGTTGATGCCTTTGCCAGTCAGCACTCCAGCCTCCCACTTGTTGGTCAGTCTCTTGTACTGACCGTACATGAAGCCGATCTCCCTGCCGCCAACACCGATATCGCCCGCCGGTATGTCAGTGTGTTCACCGATGTGTCTGTGAAGCTCACCCATGAAGCTCTGGCAAAATCGCATGACCTCACCGTCCGACTTGCCCTTGGGGTCGAAGTCGGATCCACCCTTGCCCCCACCTATGGGCATACCGGTCAGCGCGTTCTTGAAAATCTGCTCAAAGCCCAGGAACTTGATGATCCCGAGATAGACAGTGGGGTGAAAACGAATTCCGCCCTTGTAGGGTCCCAAAGCGCTGTTGAACTGAACGCGGAATCCGCGGTTGATCATGTCTTCGCCCTTGTCATTGGTCCACACTACCCTGAAGATGATCTGGCGCTCTGGCTCGCAGATACGTTCGATGATCTTGTGTTCGGTGAACTCCGGGTGTTTGGCAACAACCGGACCCAGACACTCGATTACCTCTTTAACGGCCTGGTGAAACTCCTTCTCGGCCGGATTTCTCTGGATCACGCTGTCGTACGTCTTCTGCAGTTTTGCATCCATTTGATTTGACATTCTCTCCTCCATCTCTCAGTCGTTTTGGCATCTTACAATCGCCTCTTGGATTCCTCTCGAATAAATAACCTGCTGAAGTTTCAACAAATGATTTATGCAATATTTACACCATATTCAAGGATAAAAAGTGGAAACAAAATTCCTCTTTTACTACAAAGGTTTACAGTTAATGCCTGTTCGAAGGGAAAGATTTGCAGGCAAAAAAATTGTACATTATCTACATTTTAGGGTAAATTTCTAACGCAAGTTGGGTTGGGTAGGTTATTGCAGTTTGATATCACGGTACTTATTATTTACTATGGCTGATTACCAGTCTTAAACCAAAGCTAACCAACACAATGCCTGCGAACCATCGTTGCAGGTCCTGAATAATGGGCAGGATAAGTCCCTCCTGACTGCCTGGCAGCGTGTCGGAGTACTCCGACACGCTGCCAGGAGCCTGACGAGGTTCTGAGAAGGCCTCCTAGGCTTTATCAGCCTTCCATATATTGTAAACTGCCCTTCCTACAGCCAGGATTTTTTCATTGTTACTGGAAGAAAAGACCTTGGAAGTAGCCATAGCAACTCTGTTCCCTACTCTTTCAACACGAGATTCTACGTGTAGGTCTTCATCAGGGGCAGGTCGCAGATAATCTACTAGAATATCAAGCGTGGCAACAGCGTCTTCCGGTTTAAAATATGTCCACACAGCGGTGCCACTACAGACGTCTATGATTGTGTTGATGACCCCACCATGGAGGGCTGGACGGCGCTTGTCGCCTATGAATATATTCTGATATGGAAGTATTAATTTACAATATCCCTCGCTTATCTCAACAATTTTCAGGCCAAGATGCTTATTGAAGGGGATTTCTTCTTCCATAAACCTGACTATCTCATCGTAGTGCTTTTTCACCATGTCCTCCCTGTTATAATTATTTCGAGCAGCAACTTGATAGTAAAATCACTGAGGTCGCATCGTGAATTCTAGCATCTTTATCCGGTTTTTCGATAGTCCACACGTTTAATGCAATACTTTCTTCTACTTATTGTGGGAATGAATATCTTGAAATTTGGGTTATGTCCAATTGGGATGTGCTTAAGAAAATAGCCCGCTCATCAGAGCGGGCTAACGTGGGTCTTGGGTCCTGAGACCTGGGACTGAAAAGCACAAAGCTTTTCAATAAGCATACAGCATCCCATAAGGCCTTGTGCTTTTCGGATAAAGCCTCCAGAACTTCTCCCGCTTAAGCAGCTTAACCTTCATCTCCCCCAAATCAAAAGCCTGGCAGTAGTTGTGTACGTACTTCTCGATAACCTTCCACTCAGCGTCGGTAGGCTCGATCACACTCACCTCGGCGCCGATCTGCTCAATGTTGACGTCGCCCCTGAAGTAGATATTTCCCCCGTGCATACCGGTACCGATGAAGTACGACTGGCGAACAGGCGGATTGCCTTCGAAGAATTTGTTAAGCACTATGATCCTGCCGCCGGCCATGTACTCTCCGAAGAAGTCCTGTACGGTACCACCCACAACGATTGTAGGGACCTTGTCTTCATATTCCTTCATATGTATACCAACGCGATATCCCACATTACCCCTGATGTAGATCTCCCCTCCCCGCATTCCATAACCGAGAACATCCCCGGCGCTGCCGTGAATTACTATCTTCCCGGAGTTCATGGTGTTTCCGGTGGCGTCCTGGGCATTGCCGTAAACCTCGATCCCCGGACCGTCCATAAAAGCTCCCATATCGGACCCGGGAGTGCCATGGACCCTGATCCTGATCTTGTCGCGTTCTGTAGCCCAGAGGTTGGTACCTATATAGCGCTGCCCGTAGACGTTCTGAAGATCGAACCTGCGGGCGCCCTGTTCGGCCTGACTGCGGATCTGTCGGTTAAGATCCTTGTAATACATCCCTTTGGCGTCGATCTTGACCCACTGTCTCGGGGATAGGCCCTTCCTCGGATTCGCTTTTTTTGCCTGTGCGGTATTCATCTTTTTACCCCTTGTTCAACGTTTAACGTTCAATGTTCAACGTTTTATAAATCCAATGTTCTACTCCCTTCGCCCTTCGCACTACGCCCTTCGCACTGTTTTTCACCCTCAGCACCTCATGGGTGAAAAACATCATTGTCCCGCTCCTCGAATCCCCAGGGTCTCCATCTCCCAGCTCTCAAGGCCGATGCCCCTGAGCTGAAGCCTGTTGCCCCTGACCGATTCGATGGAATTTATTCCACCGCATCCCAGAAGTTCCTTCAGTTCCAGACTCCAGGCCCTGAGAAGATTTACCAACGCCTGTGTGCCGATCTCTGTATTGACTCTCTTGGTCAGATACGGATCCTGAGTAGTGATTCCCCAGGCGCACTTTCCCGTATAGCATTTCTGACATACCGTACAGCCGAGGGCTATCAGGGCCGGTGTGCCGATATAAACAGCGTCTGCTCCCAGGGCGATCGCCTTGAATATATCTGCTGAATTGCGGATACCACCGGACACCACAAGGCTTGCCCAGTTTCGTATGCCTTCGTTTCGCAACCTCGTGTCGATGGCCGCAAGGGCCAGTTCGATGGGAATGCCGACGTTATCCCGCAGGATCTTGGGTGCTGCTCCAGTACCACCCCGCAGCCCGTCCACCACGATAATATCCGCACCTGCGCGAACCATACCTGACGCGATGGCCGGAGAGTTGTGAACAGCGCTTATTTTCACCGAGATCGGCTTCTGGTAGTCCGTCGCCTCCTTCAGAGCGTTGATCAGCATCTGAAGATCTTCGATGGAGTAGATGTCATGATGGGGTGCCGGGCTGATGGCATCGGACCCTTCAGGGATCATTCGGGTAAGGGAGATATGCTCGGAGACTTTCTCCCCTGGAAGGTGACCGCCGATACCCGGTTTTGCTCCCTGCCCGATCTTGATCTCCACCATAGCCGCATCGTTGAAGTACTCGAGGTCGATCCCGAATCGCCCGGAAGCACACTGCACGATGGTGGTAGAACCGTACTTGCGAAGTTCTCCAGGCCAGCCGCCCTCACCGGTATTAAACAGGGTCCCGTATTCGTGGGCCGCCTGGGCCAGGGACTTGAAAGAATTGTAGCTGATCGCCCCATAGGACATGGCTCCGAACATTATCGGTGTCGATAGCACCACTTTGGGATAATCAGGGAAGCTCAGTTTACCGTCCTTCACTTCAAGTGAATCCGGTTTCCTGCCAAGATAGGTCCTCAGCTCCATGGGCTCCCGTAGCGGGTCTATAGACGGATTTGTCACCTGGGAAGCATTAATAAGTATGTGGTCCCAGTAGATCTTGTGGGGCTTGTCGCAACCCATCCCCGTCAGGAGCACACCACCGGTTTCTGACTGCTTTTTCAGATCCGATATAGCTTCCCGGGTCCAGTTTGCGTTCGACTTATACGTGTAGGCGTTCTCCTTGATAACCAGCGCATTGGTAGGACACAGAACCGCGCACCTCTGGCATGCGACGCAGTTTTCCTCTTTGTGGATCATCACATTGTTTTGGGCATCGTATCCGTAAACGTCGAAGGAACACTGACGTTCGCACACCCTGCACTGGATGCAGCGATCCTCATCCCTGTCGACACTAAATTCGGGCAGTTGTGCCGTAAGCATACCTAAACCTCCATCCCCTCCGCTTTCAGAAGCTCCCTACCACCTTCAACCACATCATCCTTGGCCAGTTCCTTTAGCCTGGCTATTACCGGATGTCCTCCAACGGGGATCCACACCTTTTCAAGGTCTTTGGAAACGAGCCTTATGGCCGATTCCTCACTGGACGCGTAAACCATATCTCCCTTGATACCCGCGACCATTGGCCTGAGCCTGATGCGGTCGGTATGGGCAACCATTTCGCCGTGGTGGGCAATAATGACCGCAAAAGGGCCGTTCAGAAGCAGTGGCCCATAGGTGCTGCGCAGAACTTCGAAGTACTTTCTGTCATCCGGATCCATCCTGTCGATCTGCTCCCACACGGGTGGAGAGAAGATATCCATTACAGTATCCACAGGCAGGCCGTGCTTGCGGGCCAACAGGTCAATAGCGTAGGCGACGACTTCCGTATCAGTGTGCATGGTGCAGATATAGCCGTACATCTCGAGAAAGCGCCTGTTGGCACCGTATGACGATATTTCGCCATTGTGCACAACCGTCCAGTCCAGCAGCGAGAAGGGGTGTGCTCCACCCCACCAGCCCTGAGTGTTGGTGGGAAACCGGCCGTGTGCGGTCCAGATGTAGCCGTTGTACTGTTCCAGGCAGAAGTAATCCGCTATCTCCTCTGGGAATCCAACTCCCTTGAATACGCCCATATTCTTGCCTGAGGAGAATACATACGCACCGTCCAGAGTCGTATTGATCTTCATCACCCGTCTAATCACGATGTCGTCATCGCTGATGATCTCGAGCATCTCTTCCACCTTGGGTTGTACAAAATAGCGATATACATCGGGCGGATTCTTTATGACTTTCGTCGGGCATGTGGGGAGCTCCTCCGAATGATGAATGTGGAAGAACCTCTTCAGATAAACCTCGGTCTCCTCCCTGCTCACTCTCGTGTCGAACATTATCTGGAGACAGTAATCGTCAGGGTAGTCGGGATAGCATCCGTAAATGGCAAAGCCGCCACCAAGACCGTTACCCCGTTCGTGCATATTTCTTATGGCGGTGATGATCTCCTTTCCAGAGAACACTTCACCAGTGGTGTTCATCATGCCGAATATGGAGCACTGGCTTATTACTTTGTCGTCTCCGTATGGGTTGTTTACTTTTGATAGATCTTTCATATCTCTGATACCTTGCTTCCCTGTTCAGAAATCGTTCAACGCTCAACCTCGCCTTTGGCGTGGCAGGTGTTCAACGTTCAACGTTGTTTTAAACCAATTTCCAATTTCCATTTTCCAATTTCGAATCTCCAATGCTCCAGTGTCTAATATTCTAATATCTAATGCTAAATGCACTTACTCCTCCCTCTTTCCTACTCCCTCTTCCCTGCTACTCAAACCTACATAACATCATCCAGTGATAGCTCCAGCTTCTCCGTTATCCGCTTCATTTTCCGAAGGGCCGTCGCTTCGATCTGCCGAATCCTCTCCCTGGTTACACCGTAAACCTTTCCTATGGACTCAAGGGTCTTGGGCTCACCGTCATCGAGACCGAAACGCATTATGACGATCCTGCGCTCGTTTTCGGCAAGCTCCATCAGCCAACCGGATATAATTTCGAATTTCCTCTCAACCTCCACTTTCTCTGAGGGCAACTCGGCCTTTTCGTCCTCGATCAGATCGATAAGCTCCTGTTCCTCCTCAATACCGACAGGAGACTCTATGGAAGTTGTTCGCTTAACGAGATTCATTATGTGAAGGATCCTGGCTTCAGTTTCCTCGAGCTCTTCAGCGATATCCCTGGAGGTTGGCTCCCTGCCGAGGGTCTGGGTCAACTTTCTTTCCGCCTTCAGTACCTTGTTGATATTCTCGGACACATGCACGGGAAGCCTGATTATCCTCACCTGATTCACAATGGCTCTTTCGATCGACTGACGGATCCACCAGGTGGCATAGGTGCTGAACCTGAAACCCCTCTTGTAGTCAAACTTTTCAACCGCCCTGATGAGGCCCAGATTACCCTCCTCAATAAGGTCAAGAAGAGGAAGGCCCCTGTTGATGTAGCGTTTGGCTATATTAACGACGAGACGGAGGTTCGACTCTATCATCGTCTGACGGGCATCTTCCTCGCCTTCGGAC